>Ga0209812_10000549_pt1 | contig 33400 bp, 26 predicted proteins | sample JI71714BDNA_FD_187502 | JGI IMG/M metagenome (GOLD analysis project Ga0209812, IMG submission 187502) | Wastewater effluent complex algal communities from Wisconsin, to seasonally profile nutrient transformation and Carbon sequestration -... | ecosystem: Engineered > WWTP > Effluent > Algae...
ACCAGGGTACTTTGCAACACAATATCGCGGGAGATGTACACATTGATCCCCCAAGCCTGTATGCGTTTGATCGAAATAATTAAAAAGGGCGTCATTAAGGCAAACACAAAACCGCGCGCTTGCCATAGTTGTGTATCTATGCGCGCGAACAAAGCAGATTCAGCGAGCAAAATAAAATCAAAAATTATGCAGGCGGCAAACGCAATAAGCAAAGGCTTAAACTGCCATTTTTCAGAAGGAGAAGTGCGTCGATAAAGTGCTTCTAGCAGAGCCAGTAGTAAAATACATATAGCAAGGTAGCCAGTGAAAATAAGGCTTGCTGAGAGTTCAGCTGTTAAACATAACACTAACCACGCTATCAAACTTAAGTAGGCTGCTATGCTATAGGGTTTAAATAAAAAAGTCTTAATGTTTGAATGTGGTCTTAATGCTGAAAGTAAAAATAACAAAAGAAGCAGTTGTCTGAGCACTTCTAGAATATGAGAAATTGTATTTGTGTAGGGTAATGCGGCTGTGAGTGTGTAATAAATGGCCCAAATGATGTTACTTAAAACATAAATAATTAACAGCGTTCTAGGAATATTATTACTACGCGTTGTTAAAACGAGTAGAAGCAGTGTCAGATAAGCCGTAGCGGCCAATCCAAAACCAATTCTTTCAGGAGAAAGTAACTCATAAAGTGACGACATAACCGTTATTCCGAAAGCATCTTATGCAAAAATTGTACAGGTATCGCATAAGTAATACCGCTTGGATCACTCAAAATAGCTTCTCGAGAAGACTTTACATGTACTTTGTTAATGATACCGATCACTTCTCCAGTATTCGGTAAAAAGAGTGGACTACCGCTATTACCAGGATAAGCAGTAGCATCAAGTTGGTAAACCAGATACGGCGCGGCCAAACGACGAATAGTCGCTGCATCAAGTTGTGCTGATTGATCAACAGGTATGGCAATGGGCGTCTGTGCCGCAACAATTCCACGATGAGTTGCTGGATAAAGACCTAATACTTGCGTAATTGGAAAACCCGTGAACGCAACTTCACTCCCCTCAGGAATGAGTTCTTTACCTGAGTAAAGTGATATTGCAGGCAATTTGTCTGTTATTGTAAGAATAGCCAAATCATGCTCAGGCGCATTTTTTTGTGCTATTACATTATGCTGCACTGTGTTTACAGCATGACCTGACAAAACAACGTAGCGTTCTTGTTGCTGGGTATTCAGTGCAGTAGAAATAACATGGTAATTTGTAACAACCTTGTTACCCGGAGGAATAACGAACCCTGTTCCTATAATCTTTGTTCTTGGTGAGGCTGACGGATTGTAGAGACCAATTGCGATAATTGAGGGTTTAATTTTCTTCACGGTTGTGCTGAGCTCACTTTGTACAGCGTGTGTTTTAAATAAAATAGGAAAAAAGACTACTATTAAAAAAAAAAATCGCATATCGTCTACCAGCCTTAGCTAATTTTTAATAATTGTATTAATCTTAATTCAAATAACAACAAAAAGCGCGGTTTATATACATTTAAGATTTGCAATTAAGTACTTAATTTTTTTGTAAATATTCTTGACCTAGAAAACTATACGAATGTGCTTTGCTTTTAATCTATTTAGCAAAATCAGAGGGCAACATGAAAAGTCTCAGAACACTTGCCGACAAGCCGATTATAGGTGGAGTGGTAAAAAAGGCCATGTCGAAAATGGCCAGTAATGATGCAAAGGCAATTTCTGAACATTTCTCTCAGTACTTAAGGCCTCAAATTGCGTCTAGTGATGAATTAAAACACGCAGTTTATCGGCTTCGGCACGAAGTGTATTGTGAAGAATTGCATTTTGAGGATATCAAAGAATCTTATGAGGAATCAGACACCTTTGATGAGCGCTCAGTTCACTGCTTTGTTCGACATTTAACCAGTCAAAAGCTTGCGGGCACGGTCAGAATGGTAGAATGTCGTAATGCTGGTGATAAATTACCAATCGAGGAGTTCTGCAGTCATTCTTTTGAGCATCCTGAATTAATCCCCACAAATTTTCCACGAGATTCAATTTGTGAAATTTCTCGATTAGCGGTGCCATCTTATTTTCGAAAACGTGCGATAGATCAATTCAAAGGTGCTGCTACTGGTGCCATCAATGAATCAATTTTTTCTGAAACGGAATTACGTTGCTTTCCATATATTGCTATCTGTTTATACATGGCCGCTACGTCAATGGCTTTACAAGCTGGTCGGATAAATGGGTTTGTGATGATGGAACCACGTTTAGCTCGAAGTTTAACGTTTGTGGGTATTCATTTTGTTCAGATTGGTAAACTTATTGAGTTCCATGGTCAACGCGCGCCATTTTATATAAATGCTCGACAAATTAGAGATAATCTAAGCCCTGGTTATATAAAACTGCTCGACTCCGTTGAGAGAGAGCTTATCAATTCAGGCAGTTTACATCGTGCTGATACATCTGCGGAAACAGTTGATACTTTTACTAATCCTGTGTTAATTGGTATTTAGTTAGTTTAGCCACTGCGTTGATATTTGTGAGTTTATATGTTTGATTATCAAGAAGCTTTTTCAAGAAATATAGGTTGGTTTACCGCCTCAGAACAAGAAATATTAAAAAACAGTAGAGTCGCAATTGGTGGCCTAGGTGGGGTAGGTGGTGATCATGCCATCGTGTGTGCGCGATTGGGCATATCTCACTTTAACATATCAGATTTAGATACTTTTGATATCGCTAATTTTAACCGTCAAGCAGGTGCAAATATTGCGACTATAGGGTTGGAGAAATCGTTAATAATTTCAGACAGCATCCAAAAAATTAATCCTAACGCGACTATTATAAATTTTAATGAAGGTATTTCTTTAGCAAACTTAGACCAATTTTTAGAGGGGGTCGATATTTACATTGACAGCCTGGATATTTTTGCTTTGGAAATTAGACGAGCTGTATTTAAACGTTGTCGCGAAAAAGGGATACCCGCTATCACTGCTGCGCCCATGGGTATGGGAACGTCCGTGCTCATTTTTACATCAGAAAGCATGTCTTTTGAAAAATACTTCGGCTTTGTTGATGCTGATCAGCATGCCGATAATCAAACGAAACAGCATATTTTCGAAGATAACATCATACGTTTTATTGTTGGGGTTTCACCGTCAATGCAACAACGCCATTATTTAATGGACCGTACCAAGGTAAATATAATGAATAAAAAGGTGCCTTCAACGTGTCCAGGAATATCGCTGGCGGCAGGAGTATTGTGTACCAATGTTATTAAGCTTTTACTTAAAAGGGGCGAGACGCTTCAAGCGCCAAGAGGCATGCATTTCGATGCGTATCTTAATAAACTAGTAAAAACGTGGCGTCCATTTGGTAGTAAAAACCCCATCCAGAAATTGATGTTCAGAACGATTAAATCGTTACTAGCAAAAAATAACCTTGTAAAGCGTCAGTAATTTTTACATTGCGACACCCTCCTTACTCTATGTCATTGTTTTAATATGGATTAATTGTTGGCACGTATGATGCATTGTTTATGTAGAGTGTTTTAGTGACCCATACATTAAGGATTAAAAAATGAAAAAGACAATTTTCGCAGCAGCGTTAGCAGTAGCATCAGTTGGTTCAGCTAGTGCTTCAGTTATTACTTGGGATTTCGGTAATGGCTTCGATTCAACTGGCCTTAACGATACCATGACGTTTGTTTACAACTCTCAGTCACTGGTACAAGACAAAGACAATAACGGTGTATTATCTGACGGTGATGTTATTAATTCAGTAGGTGGTTTTGGCCCAGGTGGTTTCAATTCACTTGCTACACCTTTAGTTGGTGGAACTACTAACTATGGTCTACGTGGTTCTAACTATGTAACTGGTTTTGCTCCAGATGGTTCACCAAGTCCAGCAGGTTACAATGCTAATCCAGGTTACGTGTTTACTTTCTTCTTTAATGATTTAGTAGGCAAATACAGTTCTGCGGTTAACAATTTTGTATATACCTCAGGCACAATTCAATTTGGTGTATGGGCATTTGGTGCAACCACTGGCTTTGCTGCTAACACGTTCTCACCATTGTTTAATTTTGACATTTCTTCAGGTGGTCCTGGTGGTATTGCTGGTGAATTACAGCAATCGTTTACAGGTTCTATTTCTTCATCTAGTTTTGCAAGTGGTGCAGGTTCTAAGTTCACCCTAACTAATGGTGCTTTATCTAAAACTTTAGATCAATGGGTTGCTTCTGGCTCTTTAATCCAGTTTGATTTAAGCCAAACTGTTAAAGCGGGTTTACGTGGTATTGCCAATGGCCAGTTAGCGCCACAATTCCAAAATGGCGTTGCTTTGTTAGCTGCAAGTCATGATGGTAGCGTAACCATTTCTGTTCCAGAGCCAACATCATTAGCTATTTTAGGTGCAGGCTTGTTAGGTGCTGGTTTTGCATCACGTAGACGTCGTGAAAAAACGGCTAAACAAGCTTAATCCTTAATCTGTAAACAAAAAGCCTACATGAATGTAGGCTTTTTTTTTGCTTTAAATTAAGCTACTTTAAGATTGGATCTTTTTTAGAAAATTGCTAACGTAGAAATAATTTATCTCAACATATTAGTCAGTGCTATTTTACGCGTAGCATGTTCCCCAGAATCAGAAACTGATGCTAAAACGGTTTTTGCTAATTCAGATTTGTTGGCAGCAATTAATGCTTCTGCGTAGTTTAGTTTTACTTCTACAGAGTCTGGTCTTACCGCTAGAGAACTTTCGAATTGCGTGATAGCGCCGTCATATTTCTTTTGGTTAAACAATAATAAACCATATGTATCTAAGATATCTGGGTGATTAGGTGCGATCTTAATAGCTTGTTTAACAAATTCTTCAGCTTCTGTTAGTTGTCCATCTTGAATTAATAGCCAAGCGTAATTATTCAACGTTACTAAGCTAGGTTGCTCTTTAATAATTTCAGCAAATAGTGATATTGCTTGTTTTTTATCTATATTAATCAGTAGGTTTGCTTTGAATGTGTCTAAATTTTTATCTGAGCCGTGCAATTGACTATGTTCATCAATAAAGCTAATTGCATCAGCCGGTGATTTTTGCGCAATATTATCAACAATATGTATTGCAGCTAAGGCTGAAGGCATTGCTTTATAACTGGCTTGATACGCAAGCAGTGCCTTTGACGATTCTTTTGAAATTTGATAAAGACGACCAAGCATAAATTGGATATCAGCAGAGTCTTTTAAGGTATCTCCCATATTGTAGATAACATCAATTGCTTGACTATAGCGTTTTAATTCTGCCAACAATTTAACTTGTGCGATCTGCAAGGTTGGGTTCTCAGGATAACGTGATAATAGTTTATTAATTATATCTAAGGATTTAGAAAACTCTTTGTTTGAAAATAGGCTGTTTGCGTAAGAAAAAGCGGCTTGAGGCTCTTGTTCATCTTGCCGAAACCACTTTTCAGCTGTCTGAAGAGCCAGAGTTTGTTGCCCAAGATTATTGTGGGCATCTATAAGCATTAAGTAATGCATCGGAGAAAAATTTTGGTTAGCGTTATTAACGGCGTTTAGAATGGTGAGTGTTTTATCAAATTGTTGATTATCAGAATAGATTTGTGCCATTAATAAGCGCAGCAAGTAAAAATCGGGGTTCGCATTAAAGGCTTTTTCTACACGTTGCATGGCATTTACTTGGCCAGATTTGCCTCTATTTAATCTGTAATAGTACTCTAGCGGTGGTAAATAGGTTGGATGCTCAGCGATAACTTTATCTAGCTGATTTAATGCGTTTTCAAGTTCGTTTTCAGGTAAAAGCAATGCTTTTAAGTAGCCACCAAAAGCATTGTTTGGACTCTCTACTTCAGATTTTTCTATATAATCTGCTGCCTTTGTAAAATCTTTTTGGAGATAAGCGGCATAAGCGCGTAAATTATAAGCCGCTAAAGTGTTACTGTTTTGTTCCAACCATTCCTCAGTAAGACGTTCAATTTCTGAATATTTTCCGTCTTCAAGGTAGGCCGTAATAAGACGAAAACGTGCATCGTCCATAGCACTGTCTTGGCTCAGTGCCTTTTCTAAATCTTGTAATGCAGAAGGCCGTTGACCTTCTATATTAAGCCTGATACTGGCTAATGTTGCTAAACCAGCAGAGTCTAGAGTTTGATTGCTTTGGAAATTATTAAGTAGAGATTCCGCTGATTTTCGATTGCCTTGTCGTAAAAGCTGCATCGTAGTCTGTGCCATCAATGCAATATCTTTTTCTGCTTCTGGTAACGCGTTTAGAATGGCGACTGCTTGTTCATCTTCACCCGCATTTAATTTTAGCAGGGCATATAGTCTCTGTGCAGCAGGGAAGCGTGGCAATTCAGAAGCGATAGGTTCTAACATGACTAATGCTTGAGAGTACTGATTTAGTTTTGCTGCAGACATAGCTCCAATGATTCGACTTTCAGGTAAATTCATGCCAAATCGTACAGCACTATCACTATATTGTTTTGCAAGCTCAAAATTCCCCTGTTCATATTGAATAATACTTTTTAAATGATTGGCATAGGGCTGCTGTGGAAATAGCTTTAGCAGAGCGTCTAGTTGTTGATCTGCCTTTGTAAAATTTTGAATTTTCACATAAGTTTGTGCGAGTAAAAGCTTTGCAAAAGTTGCTGTTGGCACATTTTTAACATAGTTTTCAAAAGAAAGAACGGCGTCATCGTTACGCTCTAATGTAGCCAGTAATTTTGCTTTTAGTAATGTACCTTCATCAAATAAATAGCTTTGTTGAGTGATGTTATCGAGTAAACGCAATGCTTCATTAAAATTAAGTTCTGCCGAAGCGAGGTTTGCTTGCGCAAACGTTGCTACGTCTTGCTGCTCAACTTTTGCAAGAATTGTAAAACGAGCAATAGCAGCATCATTATCTGTTAAATTGTTTAGGGCCAAGGCTTTGTAGCTGTCTATATAGAGGCTATCACGTTGACTAACGTCAGTTTCGCCAAGTTCAAAGTTAGCTGCTTTTTCAAAATTGTTATTTAAGTAATAGCTTTTAACAAGCAAAACAGCAATGTCTGATAAGCTACTTCCAAGCTGGATAGCGCGTTCCAACTCACGCTCGGCCGTAATGCTATCCCCAACCTTAAGCATCGTTTCCGCTAACGCCACACGTAGTTTTGCATCTTCTGGTGATAATTTTATTGCAGATCGAAGTTCAATAGCTGCGGCGGAATATTGTTGTTCATTAATAAAACCTTCAGCCGCGCTGAGGTGTTCATCAGCATTCTTTTTGCTACATGCCGAAAGGACCGCGAGAAACACTAAGCTAAAGACAAATTTTTTATTTTTCATTTTTCGTTCCTGAGCGAATTTAGTTTATAAAAAGGTTTTTACGTGTTGTTTAGCTTGCGAGCAATCATTACTTGAGCATACTGCAAAATACCAATGTAGATCTGATGCCCTAGATAAAGTAAGTACTTGTTTTAATCGAGCAAGACGAAATTGGTGTGCTGAAACGAATTTACTATCGTTAATTCCATACCAATAGAGGATAACCGCCTCTTTGCCGTAAGCGTCACGAATAGTCATCCAAACACCTTCGTTTGTAACATCCTGAGAAACACGCAGCCAACCAAAAGGTATCATGTTATTTAGATAATAATTAGGGTTATTACTGGCATCATTTCCGCTAAAGCTAAAGCGATAAAAATACACTTCGCTTTGATTAATGCTGTAAATTTGCAAGTCAGAATTCTCACTGGTAATAATTTGGGGTTTAGGTGAATCTATCAGCGTTTCAGATACAGAAAACGTTGTTGGTAAGGGAGATACCGAAAACGATGCAGGTCCATCGCTCAGTAACGTAAGATTAAAAGTCGAAAATGCACTGATAAAAATAAGTACGATTATGCTAAAAGCTCGCCATTGTTGTGGTGGTTTTACAACAACAGCGGTTTCTGCATTTTCAAAAGTATTTTGCTCTAATGTACTTCCGATATAAAAAAGTAGGATCATATATGGAATGTACAAAAACCAGCCAAACATATTGTGATCGGCGATAATCTCACTTTGCATATCGGTGTAGTGACCAATAAAAATAAGGCCAATAATCCTTAACCAATTGGTAATCAGTGAGCCAACAATAGCTAGAGCGAAAAAAAGTAAGACGCTTCGCGTGCGTGACAAATGTTGAAACGAGAAAATAATGCTTAACGCCAAAGACACAACAAAATAGCGCAACCCACTACAGCCATCGGCAATTTCAAAAATTCCCGCAGGAATATGAACCATATTTCCTTCAACGTATGTGGGTATTGTTGTTAGCTTCATTATAAGAGAGACAGCAGTTACAGAAATCTGTTGTAAGATACCATTTATAAGGCCCCAAATAGGGGTAATAAACCAAAGTAACGTTGTTGGAACAATAAAAGCAAAAGAAAATCTAAAACAGCTTAACAAGGCCAGCATAATAACCAGTGGCCAAAGCATCCTACTTGGTAAGGCTTGTTGTGCAAATTCAAGCCAAATAAAACTTAAAACAGTAAAGATAAAGAATCCAAGGAAGATAAGATTGATTCGTGGTTGCAGCTGTCTAGTCCGCCAGGCTTGCCAGTAAAAATACACCATGACAAAGGGTATCAAGTACGCATGTGAATAGGTTCCATCGTCGAAGCTAAACGAGCGTAAATCGGTTATTACTGAGGGATTAAAGGCAAAAAATAGCAGATACAGACCTAAAATGAAAAACAACGACCAATTGGCTACTTGAGGAGTATGGGATGAGGCGGTATCAATCACAAATGCAATCCTTTATTTTTGCGTTATATATGCTAGAACTACAATAATACATCGGCAATTATGCTAACAGTACTTTTATAGCTTTATAAAGCGATTATGCCTGTAGTTGTTGAAAAAAGCTGCATTTAAATTGATGGTACAAGGTTATAGAGCTCCAGAGTTTTCTATTAATCAGCTTGATTTTTATTGAGTAACTGTGTCAATGTAGCTGTGATTATTAACACGAAAATCAGGGCGATATTGCTTTATTCTATCACTATCTTTTTCGTGTTTTGCCTTTTATGAAACTTCATAGCCTATTTCAGGATGATAGATGGACAGTCAGTTTTCACTTTCAAATTTAAAAATTGCCATAATCGGTTTGGGATATGTCGGATTACCTCTAGCAGTTGAGTTTGCTAAAAAATACTCCACTTTAGGCTTTGACATAAACCAAAAACGAATTGATGAGTTAACTGCTGGCATTGACCGTACTTTAGAAGTCGATACTGAAGAATTAGCTGCGGCATCCTACCTCACCTTTTCGTCCGATTTAGCGGCATTAAAAACCGCAAATTTTTTTATTGTCACTGTTCCCACTCCTATTGATCGCCATCGCCAGCCCGATCTCACTCCGTTAGTTCGTGCGTCAGAAACGCTTGGTAAAGTAATTAAAACGGGTGATATCGTGGTATATGAGTCAACCGTTTACCCAGGAGCAACAGAAGAAGATTGCGTTCCTATTATTGAGCGCGTTTCAGGTTTAACGTTTAATAAAGATTTTTTCGCTGGTTATAGCCCTGAGCGAATCAATCCAGGTGATAAAGAACACCGAGTTACCACAATTAAAAAAGTAACATCAGGTTCAACGCCTGTAGTTGCTGAATTTGTGAATAATGTTTATGGCAGCATCATTACAGCTGGTACCTATAAAGCTAGCAGCATTAAAGTGGCTGAAGCTGCTAAGGTAATAGAAAATACCCAACGTGATTTGAATATTGCACTCGTTAACGAGCTGGCGGTTATTTTTAGCAAATTAAATATTGATACAGAAGAGGTTTTACTTGCTGCAGGGACAAAATGGAATTTTCTGCCATTCCGACCAGGTCTTGTAGGCGGTCATTGTATTGGCGTTGATCCTTACTATCTGACGCACAAAGCGCAATCTATTGGTTATCATCCTGAAGTTATTCTTGCGGGCCGTCGGATAAATGATGGCATGCCCAAGTTTGTTGTTTCGTCTTTAGTTAAAACAATGCTTAAAAAGCGTATACAAGTACAGGGTGCAAAAGTACTGGTAATGGGATTAACGTTTAAGGAAAATTGTCCAGACATTCGTAATACTAAAGTGATTGATGTTGTTCATGAGTTAACTGATTACGGAATGTTACCCGATATATACGATCCCTGGGTTGCTGCGGCTGATGCCAAGCATGAATATGGCATTGAGTTAGTTTCTTCACCTGAAATTGGCGCATATGACGCGGTTATTTTAGCGGTAGCACATACAACGTTTAAGGATTTAGGTACAGAGCATATTCTTACTTTTACAAAAGAGAATCATGTTCTGTATGATCTTAAATATGTGCTTGATCCCTCAAAGGTTGAACTACGCTTTTAATCGCAAGGAAACAGAATGACAGTTTATGAAAGGGCATTAACCCAATTACTGGCTCAACCTAAGTGCTGGCTAGTTACAGGTTGTGCTGGTTTTATTGGTTCAAATTTATTAGAAGTGTTGCTTAGACATAACCAACGTGTTGTGGGTTTAGATAATTTCGCTACGGGATTTCAGCGCAATTTAGATCAAGTTCACGCAGCTGTTACTCCAGAACAATGGCAACGTTTTACCTTTCTACAAGGCGATATTTGCAATGCTAACGATTGTACCAAAGCCTGTGAGGGTGTGGATTATGTTTTGCATCAAGCTGCGTTGGGCTCAGTACCTCGTTCAATTACTGATCCTGCTAAAACTAACGCGGCAAATATCACGGGCTTTTTAAATATGCTCATAGCTGCTCGAGATGCAAACGTTTCTGGTTTTGTTTATGCAGCCTCGAGCTCAACCTATGGTGACCATCCTGCTTTACCGAAAGTAGAAGACAATATAGGCAAACCATTATCTCCCTATGCTGTAACAAAATATGTAAATGAATTATATGCAGATGTTTTTTCAAAGTCATATCAATTTCATAGCATTGGTTTACGCTACTTTAATGTTTTCGGACCTCGCCAAGATCCAAATGGCGCTTATGCTGCCGTTATTCCAAAATGGACAGCAGCAATGATATCTAATGAAGATGTTGCTATTAATGGTGACGGTGAAACCAGCCGCGATTTTTGTTTTGTTGCTAATGCAGTGCAAGCCAATATTCTTGCAGCAATAACCCCTTTGGGCCGCAGCGAAGTTTTTAATGTTGCTGTTGGTGATAGAACGACGTTAAATCAGTTGTTTTATGCTATTAAACAAAGCTTAAAACCGCATAATGTACATTACGATAAGTCACCGGTTTATCGTGATTTCCGTGCGGGTGATGTAAGACATTCTCAAGCAGAAATTAGTAAAGCCAAAGCGTTGTTGGGCTATAAACCAGAATATAGTATAAATCGAGGATTGGAAGTTGCGATACCATGGTATATAACAATAATTTGAAATAATAATGCCATATTTCAAAGTGAAAATTACTTATTCTGATACAAATTATATGCTGTCATTAATCTTTTATAATACTATTTAATCTTTTTGCAACTAAATTAGTTGCTTTTTTGATAAACTGAATGAAAGACAGTTTGTAACTTGTATAGCTTACAGATAACACTTCTGTGCAGGGCTTAGTGTAATGTGATTTATAACTCTGTAACTTCCCTGCCATAAGGTCGTAAAGTTTAACGTTATGGTTTCTAGCGTGATCCATCGCAATGAGATGCATTGCTACACCTGTATTTAATAGTGGGCTTTTTTCACTAATTCCGCTCTGATAATAATAGAGAGTTTCCTGATAGTAAAAACCGTAAAATACAGCAACACAAAAATCTTGACAGACTATTTTGAAGAGTAAAAGTCGTTTTTCTTTTAAAAGTATCTGCGTAAGCTCATTGTGGAAATCGTTAAATTGACTTGTAATAAAAGCCCCGAGTTTCCCACGAGATTTCCATTGAGAGGTATGAATATCTGCTAGTAAAGACATAAATTTTTGAATTTCAAAAGTATTTTGACAATATGAAATTTTAACATCATTTCTTTCGATAAAGCGACGAGCCTGTCTTCTAAGTGTGGTTTGAACCAAAGCATTAATTTGTTCATGTGTGTTGTTTTGTATTTTTACAGTAAATCTGTATGAATGTGAATTATACTGCAAAAACCAAAAAGTTTTTTTGACGCTCTTCAGCCAATGAAGACAATTTGAATCAGGTAGAACGTGTTCAAAAGAAACCTTACAGCAATTTTTTAGTTTTTTTACTTGATTTGTAAATGTTCTAAGTGATTCATCAAGATATTGACTATTAATTATGAAATCTTGAAATTCACTGGATACTTCCGAGATCTCAGACTCACCAGATCCAATAAACCTCAACTCAAATCCTAAGGCAATTTTTTTAAGGTAAAGGGGATATACAGCGATAATGTTATTTCCATAACGATGGATACTAAAAAAGAGTAAGTCATGTACGCCTAAAAAATACTTACACCAACAAGACAACCAAGATTTGCTAACATGAATAGAGTGATTAGCAATTAATGACAAGTCTGAGTCTGTTAGAAAGGAATCAAGCTCTATTTTTGTCTTAACAACAGTTATATTTATCATGATTTATATTTTTTTGTTATGAAATTTTATATGATCATTTCATTCTAATAAGAATGCTTAGATGCATTGATGGAATTTTTATGCTTCGTTCACTATTTAAAAATGCAGTAAGTATGTTAGCAGAAAAGGGTGCGGTGATAATACTTACTTTTATCACGACACCTATTTTACTAAGAGAACTTGGAGCCGTTGATTATGGTATCTGGATTTTACTTATAAACATGGTTGCCTGGGCCAGAATGAGTAATTTAGGATTTAACTCAGCTGTAACACGGGAAACAGCAATTCTAATTGAAAAAGATAAATTTTATGAAATAAATACTTTGTTTAATACAAGCCTGTTCTTACACAGTGTATTGGGTTTATTAGGATTTACAATTGTTCTATTACCAGTTTTTTTTCCAACTATTTTGAATCTCCCTGTAGAATCATTAAGTGAAGCAAGTGTAATTTTATATTTTTTAGGCTTCAAGGTATTCACAGATTTTTTACTAATGTCGTCGAGTAGTTTTTTTGCTGCGAATTTAAAAGATAACATTCAGTCTAATATCAGTACAATTACTGAGATAGTAAGAGGGATATTATCCATATTTCTAGTATTGCACGGATATGGCATGTTCGGTCTGTTGTTTGCGCTTCTCATCACAGATTTAGTTTCATTTATAGTTAAGTTTGTATACTTAAAGAAAACATTGCCAGTAATCTCACTTAATGTGAAATTAATTTCTTTAGGCTGTGCAAGAGGGATAATCTCATTTTCAAAGTACATTATTCTCAGTAATGTAGCGTTGATTATTCGTCAGCGAATTGGTGTGAATATAGTCTCAAAGTATGTTGGCGTTGGATCAGTCGCTTTTTTTAACATTGCACAACAACTTGTAACCCATTGCGAAAATATTATTTCAATAATTAGCCAAGTAACAAGTCCTGCTGTAAATCGTATCCTTAACAGCGATAAAAATGTTGATGAGAGTATTTACATAAGTTTGATTACTAGACTAAATTTGTTTAGTACGCTCGTTGTTTTTATTCCGCTCTTCATCTTTTCAGAAGCGTTTATCGTTTTGTGGCTTGGCCAAGAGTTTATAGATATTGCTATTATTGTTAAAATTCTTAGTTTTTCACTACTAGGCAAATTTGTATATCTTTCAGCTCAAACGTTCATGATTGCTAAGGCCAGACATAGAATATTACCTGTAATTCATATTTTTGGCGCTGCTATCACTCTGTTTCTTTCAATATTGTGCGCTATAAAGTATGGTCTATTGGGTATTGCGTTCGCTTTAACTGTATCAGCTGTTATTACAGAGTTGATTTTTTTCACGCCTATTATCAAAAATGCACTCGGACACCAATTTAAATTACTTTTAAAAGTCATTGGTAAAATTATATTTGTTACTCTTATGGCATTTGTGCTGTTTTATAATCTTAGCAACATTATTAATATTGAAAGTTGGAGTTACTTCATTTTATATTTCATTATCTTCAATATATTTAGTATTGCTGTTTTTTGGTTGATAATATTTAGCAAGTTAGAGCGAAATTTGCAAGTAAAATCTATTTTGAAATGAATTTCAAATTTTTAACTTAATATAGTTTGGAACTTAATGAAAGAATATAATAGAAAAAGTAGATACTCATATGAATCAAAAAGTGTTAGCTTACCTTTTTTTTTCCTTGTTTTTTATCTATTAGCTGTTTTAATTAGGCCACAAGATTTTGTTACCTCAATGTTTGGTATGCCGCTGGTAATGATGATAACAGTAACTTGCCTGCTTTTTACTATCGCTTTGCATAAACCATTAGTTTGGTTGCCACCGCAGACATTTTTACTGATGATGCTGCCTGTAATCGCTATATCAGCATTTCTGAATGGTTGGGGTATGAATGGACTTGTTGAGTCACAAAATATATTAATATCATCCATCGTCCCGCTTTTCTTGTTTGTAACACTTGTCAACTCTACTTATCGACAAAAAATCATTATGATTATCACTATATGTTCCTCTCTAGTAATGGTTCATAACGGGTGGACTCAATTTACTAGCCCTGATGCTTTTGGTTGGGCGGGCAACCAAGCTGTAGGAGGGGAGCTTAGAAGAATTATCTATGTTGGTATTTTTAGTGACCCAAACGACTTGGGCATGCTATTAGTGATGAATATTCCCTTTCTTATGTACTTTTTTTACAGGGGCGGCGCCTTAACAAAATTACTATGTTTATGTTTGTTTTTTATATTTAGTTATGGTGTTTATATGACAGGTTCAAGAGGGACCTTATTAGGGTGCACTTCGTTAATTGGTCTTTATCTTCTTTTAAAATATGGCGGTGGGCGGCTAATTATATTCTCGATCATCGTTGGTCCAGTTGTTGCTACACTTTTATCTCAATTTGGTGGTTTAAATTCTGGAGAGGCCTCAGCAAGAGGGCGATTATACGCCTGGTACGATGGTATTCAGTATTTAATTGGAAATCCTTTGTTTGGTGTAGGCAAGGGTAATTTTTTTGATATGCACGGGCTTACAGCGCACAACTCTTATATACTTGTTGCCTCTGAACTCGGCACATTAGGCTATACTCTTTGGGGCGGCGCATTAACTTTTACTGTATATATTGGCTATAGAATTTTCAAAGTCTCAAAGTCTGACGCTATTAATCGTTTTGATAAGAGTGATGTTGAAAATCGTGAGAAATTAAAGGATGAATTATTATTAAATAACGCATTATTTTTCTCGATGATTGGTTTTTTAGTGACAGCTTTTTTCTTAAGTCGTTCTTATGTTCTTTTGCTTTTTATATTTATTGGTCTAAGTTTAGCTTCTCATTTAAGAGTAATTAAAATGATCCCGGAGTTAAAGCATCTATTATCATATAGCGTCCTAATCAAATGTGGCTTTGCCTCATGGGTTATGATATTTATGGTTTATTTTACTTTGAAATTTACTCTATGATATATCTTTTTTTCTGGAGTTTGTATGTGGATTTTTTTTGATGTATTTAAATATTTTTTTAAAATTATAAATTACATAAAAGTCAAAAAATTTTTTCATGAAATAAAGAATAATAAAAATATTTTTATAAGCGGGAACTTAAATATTAATCGTATCCCCATAATTGATATTAGGGAAAACTGTCAGTTGCATATTGGTAATAATGTCACTTTAAACTCAAATAATGATGGTTATCATGTTAACATGCACTCATCAGTAAAGTTATTAGCTGATAGACCTGGTGCTGTTATTAAAATTGGTAGTAATACCAGAATAAATGGTAGTTGCATCCACGCTTATCATCTAGTAAAAGTTGGTGATAACTGTTTAATAGCAGCAAACTGCCAGATATTTGATGGTAATGGCCATGATATTTCCTTTCCTGATGTCGCGAATAGAATTAATACTTTTGGTAGTTATAAACCTGTTGTAATCGAAGATAATGTTTGGATTGGAATTAACACAGTTATTTGTCCAGGTGTAACAATAGGCAAAGGCTCTATCGTCTCAGCAAACAGTGTAGTATCTAGAGATGTACCACCGATGACCATAGTATCCGGTAATCCCGCAATTGTGGTAAAAGACTATAATAACTATGAAATTGTATAATGATTTTGTCTTTATTGTCTTAGAACTGTGGTTTTATCCAGAACCAAGTTGATATTGAATTTGAGCGATATTGCCAATTAAATGCTCGGTAGTTTCTGCCGATAGACAATGAGCAGTCCTTGATATCATCATTTAGCCAATGGTTCAATATTTTTTCAATTCGCGCTTCTAACCTATTCTTTTCATCTCTATTTTCAGAAAAATAGTAGGCAAGAGCAAGAGGAAGAACAATTTCAATATTGTGCTGATCGGTATAAGAATTTTTGTTATGTTCTATGGCGAGCTTTTGGTCATTTGCAACACTAGATGCAGAGTATAGTAGTTCTACTGCGTCATTATCATGACCAGGGCATGAAATTAAGGATTGATAATGGTTCTTTCTTACATAGATCGCATTATTGCCAGTTCCACTTAGATAGGTTGAAGCAAAACCATGATTATCAATTGCATTACCGAGTTTTAATAACATACTTGATATTTTAGATTGGTCACTAATTTGATAAGCATGCCAAAGAAAATCTGCAATGTTTTCACTCATCCAAGGACTAAATCTGTAATTGTCAGTATCGTTTTTTGCGGTATTCCAAGGTTTTGCTTTGTTCTCATGCACTAACCAGTTATGTTGAAATGCGCCACTTTTAGGTACCCAGTTATTTTTTTTCTCCCAATAAGTAAGGCTGTTCTGCATATCATTCAGACTGTTAATTCTTTGCTGATAATGGTTAAACACTTCTTTATCCGCTGTAATTTCAAATGCGACAACCTCTGTTAATCCAGTAATACCCGCGGCTCTTTCCGTAAACCCTTGATTTTCCTTATTAGTAATTTTTCTTGTGTTGTATTGATAATTACCCAAATCAGCTTGTAGAGCCATATTTTTGATTAGATTATTATCCCATTGTGAATTATCGCCAAGTAATGCTAATGCAAGTTTAGCTGGCTGGGTGTAGATATACTTTCCATCTTGACATGCTACCCCTCTAAATTGCCAACAACCTGTACCACCATTTTCAGATGGATTAGAACCATCATTTCTAATATGGCTAAAATAGAATTGTTTTGATAAAAAAGCTTCCTTCAAATAACGAACGTCTCCGCTATTTAAGTATGCTTTGAATAGCGCACTTGAACGATCATACAACCAATCTCCATGTGTGCTTGTACCATAATCTAGATCTTCGATTAACCTTGTAAATTTTTTACCCATAAGAGAGGTCAGTTGGTTTTGCCTTAATGTTGTAATATTGTATGGTGGTATAATATCCGTATTTGCAAGATAGTTTAAATCATGTATTGCAAAGACTCTTGGATATTTGATGTAAGCTTTCTTCGCGCTTGCGGCGGTCCAACCCCTTTCTGGAGAGATTTTTAGTTTATTTCTTGGTTTTGTTGCTTTCTGTTTTTTTATGACTATTTCCTTATCAACGTTGTTTGTACGCATATCGAAATTAGTTAATTGAATTGTTACCGAACGCAAAGAGTTATCTAGCCAATGCCAGCGTAAGCCATCTTCAATATAAATAGATTGCTCTATGCCTTTATAAAAAACACTGATATCTTGTTTATTAAAGATCATAGACTTTGCTATGGGTAAGCCAAAAGTGATTACTTCATTTTCCGTACCAGATAAATCTGGATCGAGCTTTAGTTTTACTTTAGTTTCAAATGCCACTGATTCATTACTGAAAAAAATTAACATCGCTGTTATGATGAAGATGAAAAGTTTGTTCATTTTTTTACACTCGGCATTTTTATTCTCAAAATTAAAGATGTTAACGCATAGTTTTAAATCAATTTTTATTTGAACACGCTGTTTAAGTCTAGGACTGTTTATCATGTTATACCAAAAGATTTTTTTTAACTTTCTCTATCCGTTCTATGAAGGGCTTCTTAAAAAGAGAAAGACGTTCAAATTTTATAAAGAATATTCTAATAACCAAAAAATAAGTCAATCAGTGTTAAAAGACAAGCAGTTTAGCGCATTGAAAAACTTGTTGATTCATGCATATGAACAAGTACCTTTTTACCAAAAGCAGTGGGATGAGATAGGTTTTAATCCCAAAACTTTGCTTGATGTAAACCAATTAGAGCGGTTACCACTTTTAACCAAAGATGTAGTTCGTGAAAACTATATGGATATGCGAGCAAAATCGTATATTGGATTAAATATAACCAAAACAACAGGGGGCTCTACAGGTGTCCCTTTTAAATTTGAGCATGATCGAGAAAATTATGATCGGCGACAAGGGGTTACTTGGCGTGGTTACGGTTGGTCTGGTAGTCGTTTTGGTGATCGTACTTTGTACTTTTGGGGCACAGCAATTGGTAGTTTGCAGAAGAAAAATCCCCTTAAGGATCGCTTGTATAATTGGTTTTACAACAGAAAAATTGTTAACGTTTTTTCTATGTCTAATCAAAACATAAATGAGTACGTTGATTATGTAAACAGTTATAAACCTGTTGGCATTGTTTCCTATACAGGGCCATTGTTTGAAATTGCAAAATATATTTTAGATAATAAAATTAAAGTTCATAAGGTTAATTGGCTTATATCTGCCGCAGAGCCGTTATTTGAAACACAGCGTATTGTTATTGAGCAAGCATTTTCAGCTCCTCTTTTTAATACCTATGGATGTAGGGAGTTTACTCTTATAGCAGCAGAGTGTGTTCATAAAAATGGTCTTCACATTAATGATGATCATTTGTTAGTTGAAATAACGGATGATATGGGGGCTGGTACATCAGATATAGGCAACGTAGTCATTACGGATTTATATAACTATGGTATGCCATTGATCCGATATGTTAATGGGGATGTAGCACAGTTAAAAAAAGAAAAATGTGCTTGTGGATTACCCATGTCGCAATTAGCATTTGTTGATGGTAGACGCTTAGATAAGATTATTACTCGGTCTGGAAAGATGTTACCTGGCGAATTTTTTCCACATATGTTGAAAGACATTAGCGGTATCGAAAAGTTTCAAGTTGTACAAAACGAAATTGATAAGATCACCTTAAAAATTATCTCTTCAGATCGCTTTGATAAAGACTTTTCAGAAGCTTATATATCAACATGCTTAGTTGATACTATCGGAACTGAACTACAAATCATGTTTCAATATGTAGACGATATACCTCTTACACAAAGTGGTAAACATAGAGTTACTATCTCTACAATAATTGAAGCGTTGTAATTACAATTTTTTGGTGCAAAATAATGCTATTCAAAAGCATTGTTTTGCACAAATCCACCTTTTAACAATTATACACTTCATTGTATTGTTTAAATGTCGACTCCAGCGAGTAATCCTTAACTATGAATGAGTGGGCATTTAGACCAAGAATTCTTAAATAATCCCTGTTTTCATTAAGCTCCACTAATAATCTACCTAAAGACACTGTGTCAGAAAACGGATAAAGTAAACCAGTTTGTTCGTTTTTGACCAGTTCAGGATTACCGCCAACATCTGTTGCAATTGCCGGTATTGCTCTTGCCATTCCTTCCATAATGGCTAAGGATAATCCTTCATTTTTCGAACATACAACCTGAAGATCAATAGCTGAATATATTCGCTCTCTGTCCTTAATAATCCCATGAAAAATAACAGCCATTGATGTTAAGTGTTGCTCAACAAAGTTTTTTAATCGCTGATATTCTGAGCCATGTCCAAAAAAATGTAGTTCAAAATTTTTACGTTTATTCTCTTGCATATCAGCAAAAGCTTGCAACAAATATATCTGTCCTTTAATCGGATCCATTCTACCAATCGAAGCTACTCTCAATATTGGACTGTCTTGTTTCGCTCTATCAAACTGATTAGGAACAATAATGCCGTTTTTGATAACCTTCGTTGGATAATTTTTCCACTCGTGGTGCTTTAAAAATATGTCTCGTGCGTCATCTGAAACAAAAGTTACAACATGAATAAACTGCTTTGTAAGTTGATGTATTAGTTTCCATGACGAGGAAGAATAATGGCCTGCACCATGTCGTGTATAAACTATTTTAATTTTTTTAGCTAAAAACCAAAGAATGGGTAAAAGGAACTTTATTAAATTAGGACTGTGCAGATGCAATACTTGAATATTATTTTTTTTAACGAAATCTGAAAAAAATCGATATTTCTGTAATCGGTTTATTTTAGGAAAGTGATATACGCTAATATTGAGATCAGTTGCTTCGCTTACCAACGCATCTGTTTGCTTGCCAAGACTGAAAATTGCTGATGAGTGTTTGTGCTCTTTTTGAATATTACAGAGATCAATAGCAAAACGCTCAGCACCGCCTAATTCTAAACTACAAACTATATGTAAAATATTGAGGGTATTTTCACTCATTAACTATTCATCCAAACGTTAAATCGGAATTTATGTATATTATCGCTATCGACACAAATCCGGTATAAGTCAAATGGATCTTTTATCATTTTGTTAATTCCAGGTTGATTGTTAAATGCTAGGGCATAACCTGCTTGCTCACAAAGTTTTTTGGAAACTGTATTGTAACAATCTTTACTACCTACAGGGTAAGCAAATGCCGTTACTGTTTGTGCTAACTCTGTTTCGATAATTATTTTTGACTCAAATATTTCGTAAGTCTGTTCCTCATTTTTTAAGCTACTTAATATCTGATGGCTTACTGTGTGTGAGCCTACTTCCATATTGTTTTCTACCATGGTCTTAACGTTATCCCATGACATAAAAAGTGAGGGCGCATCTTCAAGCCGCTTAACAGGCTCGTTTAGAGACTGATGTAATTCGGCTAAAATTTTAGGTATGTTTGTTCTTCGTTGTCTTTTTGTATTTTGTATAAAAAGCTGAATTTGATTTTCGATATGTTCTTCTGTTAACAGGATAGTTGATGAACTATCAGGGAGTGTAACTCTACAGCCAATGCTTTGTCGTAATAAAAACGTAATTTCATCCCACCAAGCAACTCGTTGCGAGTTGATAAGTGATGTCGACAGGAAGAAAAGCGCTGTAACATCGTGCCGTTTCAAAATTGGATATGCAACAGTATAGTTGTCTATGTATCCATCATCAAAGGTTATTAAAGCAATACGATCTACAATTTGATTATTTTCAGCTATCAAATTTGCAAGTTCTTTCGCTGATACAATTCTGAAATTACCTTTTATCGTGAGTATGATTTTTTCAAAAGCAACTTCAGAGCACGAAAAAACATCTCTTGCAAACTCGCTTTCATTTTTTGAGCCAATTCTATGAAAATTGAAAACATACAAACCTGGTGGTAAAAAACGCCAAAGTATTTTATCAAGATGAAATGTAGTCGTTATTTTCTCAATAATTTTTATTATTTTATATTTCATGGTTTTTATATTAAACCTTAAATTTGAATTTGGGCTTTTTTAATATAAAATCACGATAGTCGTTTGGATTCCCCGTTTTTCCCGCTTCTGCTGCCTTGGCGATATTATACATTTCACGTGCAGATACGTAGTGTAATATGTGTTCGTGGCCGTCATTGTATTCAGCTTCTAAATAACGGTGTAAAAAATCACGAGGTTCACCTAATAATGTTTCCATGTCACCTTCTTGAGCACCATGGGTATGTACTTTTACAAATATCCACTCCGGTCGGCCTTTAACATGAATATTAGTACTTACCCATTGGTCAATCCTAGTTTTTAAAAGTGGGGCAGTTTTACGAACATCGCTATTTTCAATATGCGGCATGCCGCTAGGTGTACGCCATTTAAAGTTTAAACCAATCGGGCCTTGCAAAAGCATTAAATCACCGGTTGCAGCTCTGCCTACTTCTACATCAGGGCCAGTATCATGTGATTTACATTTTGCCTCACGGCCTTTGGCATAGTAAATACTGTTGATTTTTCTTGTTTGAGCGGGACTTGGAGCGCAGGGTAGGGTCATATCGATATAACAACCGGTTTCTTTCAATACTTTCAGTTCGTTATTTACACCGCAATGCTTGCCATCAGGCAGTGAATTATCAAGAGACCAATTGCCATGGATAAAAGCATATTGGATTTGCCCTGTTGTAGGGTTTACCGGTAATGCGCCGTGATACTCATGTAAAGTTTTGGCAAACCCAGTCAGTGTTCTGCTAAGATTTTCTGCGGTGTCATTGTCATGATGCAAATGGATCTCGATCTCTCCAAAGCCTCTAGCACAAAGATCAGATAGTTTAGCTAGATGTTCATGTCGGTATTCTTCTTCAGGGTAAAAGAAGACATGCTTTGGATAATGCCCATCGGCATCACGATGTTTTTCTGCCATTTTGGGATAATCGTTATACCAACGATCAACTCTGGTGCGTTCTAATTCTATATTATCTTTATTTTTCCATTGTGGCTCAAAATGATCAACAAAACAGAATAGGATGTGTTTAGGGCCTTTAACAGGTGGTTTAGGTTTTAAACATTGCCACAAATAAGGCCCAATCCAGTTATGCATATGTTTACGCTTTAGCACAAGATAAGCGCCCACAAGTATTAACGTTATCAAAATTACAAACAGCAAAACCACTGTCATTTTATTTCTCCTTGTCTTGCTGTTCTTTTCCAACCACCGCGTTCGTTGTTACGAAGAAAACGAACAAATCCGAAAGCTAAAGCTAGGTTCATTGATACAAAAAAACTAATAATTCTCGCGATTTTTGTTACTTTAGCGCCTCTATTTATCTGATAAGTAGTAATTGTTGCTATAATATAGAAACTTATTTGTCCAATTAAAAGCACCAGATAGAATGATGAATTCAATAAAAATAGATTGGTAATAAACGCAGCAAGCATAAAATGTGGTGCAAACCAGCGTAGTACTTTATGAGACCAATAGCATAAACTAAAAATACCTTGTCGTGGCGACAAAGCCCATAAATGACTACTAAAGGCACGATAATTACCAAGCCCAATTCTTACTCTACGGCCAAATTCATCCTGTAAAGATGGCGCTACCTCTTCATAGGCAATAGCTTTTTCGTTATAAATTATATCGTATTGTTGCCTTTTTATATTCATTACAATACAAAAGTCATCTACTACAGTATCTGATGAAAGCGGTTGAAACAATTCACGCTTAATTGCATAAATAGCACCGTTTGCGCCAAGAAGTGCGCCAAGAGTTGATTCTTGTCGTTTTAATGACTGTTCGTATCGCCAATATAAGCCATCACTGTTCTGATTACTATCATGCGTAATTAAGTGGAGCTCTCCGCAAACTGCGCCTACATTTGGGGTAAAGCTCAAAATCAGTTGTTTAATTGCGTCTGGTGCGAATTCTGTATTGGCATCCGTTAACACTAAGTATTCAGCAGTGGCTCTTGCAACTAGGTCATTGAGTACTGCAATTTTACCGCGATTCTCTGTAAAGCAGAAAGGTACTAAACGCGTATCTTGGATATTATTTATTAAATCAGCTGTGTTATCACTGCTACCATCTGAAGCAACTAAGATACGAAGTTTTCCCGGATAATCTTGTGAGAGAAGATTTTGCAAACGTTGCGTGATACAGAGTTCTTCATTGTAAGCAGACAGAATGACATCAACATCAGGCCATTTCTCTATATTATGTTTTTGGGGCCCTAGCGGTCTTGATAGAATTTTTAAAATAAGCGGGTAGATAAAATAGGTATAAAGCAATAAGCTTAGGCTTATCCAAAATAAATATATGCTCATTACGCTTCTCGCTTAGTCACTATTTTTGCTGGGATCCCAACTACCGTAACATCATCTGGTATGTCTTTAACAACCACAGCATTTGCACCAATTTTAACATTATTACCTACAGTAACATTACCAATTATTTTTGCACCTGCGCCGATGAAAATATTAGAACCTAATTTAGGCGCCAACCCTCTCTCATCGCCAATAACGACACCGCTTTGAATGATAATGTTTTCGCCACCGATAACTTTAGAATTTATAATAATACCGACTGGGTGCATAAGTACCAGCCCAGGGCCAAATTTGCAGCCTGCGCCGAGCATGCAACTATTTAATATCTTGTTAATCCATAGGAATAATAATGCAAAAGGTTGTAAGTGGTGTGTATGAAGCCAAAACGTTAGCCTATACAAAAAATTTGCAGATGAACCATCGCTAATAAAGGCCCTAAAAAATGAGGTATTGTAGCCCTGTTGTCGAAAGTAACGTTGTTTAGTACGGATATCGCTTATGAAGTTATTCATCTAAGGTCATCCGATTGTTAAATGTATTGATATTATGCGACCAACTAAATTGTTTTGCATGTTCTGCTAATCGGTTTTTTGACCACGATTGTGTTAGTGCAAGCTTTATTGTTTGTGCGAGTGCTTCGGCATCTTTTGCGCTCGTTAGTAAGCCCGTTCCTTCTGAAACTACTTCAGGTATCCCACCCACATCGCTTGCCACAACAGGAACACCGCTAGCAAATGCCTCTAAAATTACATTCGGAACGCCCTCTCTATAACTGGGTAAAACTAAGAGCTCGGCATGCCGTAATTTATTGGCAACATCTTGCAGTGGTAGTGCACCATGTAAAATAACCTGATTTTGTAAACCTAAAAGGGTGAGTCGTTCTAAGATGCGTTGTTTTTCAGGCCCCTGACCAATGATATGTAACTTAGGTAAGTTATCTGACATTAATAAATGATAGGCATCTAGCAGTTCATAAACACCTTTTGAAGTTAACAGGTTACCAATAAAGACTATACCTGAAGATCTTTCATGCTCAGAACTTGGATAGAATATTTCAGGATTAACACCATTATAGTTGACACACAACTTTGCTGGGTCCACGCCTATATTTGTTAGCTTATTGGCGAGATCTTTGCTAGCACAAAATATAGTAATAGCGCGGTTTAGCCATTTTTTCATTTGCTTGACACGTGAAGTATGCAGCGTATTTTCATTGACATCAGTGCCATGCGCTTTTACCAGCACTTTTATGCCGTGTTTATTTGCATACATTAGGCAAGCAACCGCATCAGGATAGGCCCATGATGCTAGAATATGACTTATTTTTGTTTGATTTATCCATTTGCGCTTAATTAAGAGCGAGATATATTGAAAGTAGGGCGTTAAATGACGTCCAAACCCAGGTAGATAAAAATAGGGTACATAAGCTTTTTCTGAGGAGTCATTACAATACGTTTTATTTTTTAACCATTCAAGCCAGGGGACTAAGATAAGAATACGCAGTGGAAATTGTTCAGCTAAAAGTGAAAATTGTTGTTGGTTGAAGCTAGCTCGATGTTTTGCCCAAGGAACAGGATAAAGATTTGTGATAGCTAATATGGAGATCATGTTTTTCTGCATGGTATGCTCGTTCATGCGTAGTAATAACCATTGAAGTAATAGGATGTTTTTTTATTAAATTTGGAGAACTTTGACATAGTTAAGAGCCATGAATTTTTTTATATTCGTTATGTTTAAGTCCAAATAGCCCCGCTACAGTGCCCGCAGCAGATGCGAGCCTAAAGAGCCCGTCTGTTAACTTGAGCCTATTTAGCGATAAAAGTCCGAGTATGCATTTTCCAATGCCTAAAAACATTCTTAACACTGCTAAAATTAAACAGCGCACAACTGCCTTTAACACTGGGTCTTCAAAAAGGTGGCTCCGTGTATAACCAATTCCAGAACGAAAACCCCGTCGCATAAACCAATTCAATGTCGCTCTTGATTTAGGAAATTCTTCAATCACAGGGGCTTCAGTAAACGTTGCGCTAAAACCTGCATTAATACAGCGAATTGCAAAGTGGTAATCACTGGCACCAGTCATTGCGAATCGATTATCGAATGTGGGTTGGAAGTGGAGTAAAACTTTTTTAGTGATCAAGAGATTGTTGGTATAAAAAACCTTAACCGGGTCTCCCTCTCGTAGCGTGTTTTTGCCATATAAAAGTTTAGTCGCCCAAACTGGAGTTCCGTGTTCTCCAACGGATATGACATTACTTGTTATTATATCTGTTTGGTATTTTTGTTGAGCGTAAACAAGGTTTTGCAGCCATAATTCTGTTTCAGGCCATTCATCATCATCGATAAAAACAAGTGAATCGAATTGTTGCCCCAGGAACCATGATGTGCAACGGTTTCGTGCTGCAACAATCCCTGCTATAGGTTCCTGAGCGTAATGTATTTTGAATGTTGAAAGATTGTTTAATTGTAATATTATCTCTTCAATTTGGGGTTGGCATGCATTGTCAACGACAAGGATCTCAACTGCCAAATTGTTTACTTTTTGCCGTTGCAATGCCTCGAGTAATCGAGTTAAGCCTTGAGGGCGCCTACAAGTGATAATTGCTATAAGTACCTTAACTTGCACACATAATTCCATATAATAATTACAAATTTTTGAATGCCGTTAAGTTAAAACATACACAAAAAGGCCAATAGAAAATTAGAGTTAGCGACCCTTGCCAAAAACCACAATCTCAACTGTTCTAATTAAGATAGTTAGGTCAAGAAGTAAACTACGATGCTTGATGTAGTATAAATCGAACTTAAGTTTCTCTAAGGCATCTTGTGCGGTTGCGCCATAAGGATATTTCAGCTGCGCCCAACCGGTTAAGCCCGGTCTTACGTTGTGTCGTTGCGCATAGTAGGGGATATCCTTGACAAGCTGATCAACAAATTCAGGTCTTTCAGGGCGTGGCCCTACAAACCCCATTTCACCTTTAAGAACATTAAACAATTGCGGAAGTTCATCTATTCGATATTTGCGTATTACACGACCTACACGGGTTACTCTTACATCATTTGTGGTTGCCCACTGTGCACCGTTTTTCTCTGCGTCAATGCCCATGCTTCTGAACTTGATGATATGAAAAGGTTTGCCATCAAATCCAACACGAATTTGTTTATACAATACGGAAGCACCTGTTTTGCGACCATCTTCCAGATAAATAAGGAGCGCAGTAATCAGCATGATGGGCCAAGTGATAATCAACGTTACCAGCGCTAGTAATACATTCAATCGGTAATCAATATTCGTTTTGAATTTTTTACTGTGAGCAAGTCCATTAGAGTAGATTACCCAACTAGGGTAAATAAGGTTGACAGCAATTTGGCCCGTTTCACTTTCAATAAAATCAAGGATATCGGTAACATCTATGCCACGTGTTTTGCACTTAAAAAGCAAATCCACAGGCAGCATATTGCGTCTTTCATCACAAGCTATAACTAATTGTTCTATATTGTTTTGTTCCGCATACGTGAAGAGTTCATTGAGATAGTCCATACTTATGATTTTACTTTCAGGAATATAACCGTCTTTATCGCCCTCTATGCGTACAAAACCTGCTAAGTCAAAATAGCGTCTGTCAACATCACGACGCATTCTGTTTTCAATAATCGCGGCGCGCTCACCAGATCCTAAAACCAACACCTTACGACGATTTAATCTTATTAAATCTTGGTATTGAAAAAAGGTTCTGAAAATGCTGACTAAAGTAACCGTTAGCAAAGCACCACTAATTAGTGTCAGAAAACCTACATCAATATTTTCAGCAAGGTTAAAAATAATGAAATGCAAAAAAAGCAAATTAAAACACTGTGTAAGAAATACTCTTTTTAGGATGCCGCTACTGGTTTCCCGTAATTTGTGATCATACAACCCCAGTGAGAGTGTGCACAGCATGGTTGAGCAGGTAAATACCGCCATAAAAACCAACTGCCAATCAAATGTTAAATTGTGTGAGGCTGATGGAAAATAGGTATCAGTAAAAAGGAGACCTAAATGAGCTGACAGCACGATCAAGCTTATCTCGCCTAACATCAGTATCTTATCTGATACCTTAGAGCGATTAATCCTTGTACTAAACATAACACTTCCTTGAAAATTGCATGCTGTTATACCTACTGACTGACGCGTTAGTTTTATTAAAATTAAGATGCAGTTCTAGTTATTAAAATAACACGATTTAGTGTTTGAACCTAGTAACTCATTCAGCCTAATTTAGCGAAATTTGTTTTGGTTTTCTAGCACTGACTTAGAAAAAATAACCTGTAAAAAATACAGCTAAAAGTGTAATTTTTGGTTATATTGACTACGCATCAGACAAAAGGACACGTTTATGAAAAAATCGTCACATTTAATAACGCCGTTTGCCACATTATTCGCTGCTACAGTTATACTAAGTGGATGTGCCCAAAATAGCACATTACCTCGAGCAACAGTTCATAACTCCGTAACAACATCGGTTGACAACTATCAGTATCTTATTGGTCCTGACGATTCTTTAACCATATTCGTTTGGCGAAATCCTGAGCTTTCAGGCAGTTTTATTGTTAGACCAGATGGAAAAATATCGACATCGCTTATCGAAGATGTCGAAGTGAGCGGTAAAACACCTACTCAGCTCGCGCGTGAAATGGAGCAAATTTTAGCCAAGTATATACGTGATCCTGTGGTAACAGTATCGGTGAATAATTTTGTCGGTCCGTACAGCGAACAAGTCCGTGTGATTGGACAAGCCTTAAATCCGCAAGCTGTGAATTATCGTCAATACATGACTTTACTCGATGTCATGATTACAGTAGGCGGGCTGACAGAGTTTGCAGATGGTAATAAAGCTAAGTTAGTTAGAACCACCAATGGTTCACAGCGCACATACAATATTCGGTTAGATGATCTGGTCCGAAATGGTGAAATTTCGGCTAACGTTGATATTTTACCCGGCGACATCATTATTGTTCCAGAAGCTTGGTTTTAATTTTGACGTTAATCATGTATTCAACACGGAGTTAGCAGTAAATGAAGGAGTTAAACCACGCTATCGAGCAGTTGTTAATTCAATTGCACGGTATTTGGATCAGGCGTAGATACGTCATCATCACAGCTTGGCTTATTTGCCCAACCGCTTGGTTTTTTGTTTACAAAATGCCGCCTGTTTATCAAGCCGATGCGCGTGTTTATTTTGATACACAAACGATATTGGCGCCGTTATTACAAGGGTTAACTGTAAATCGTAATGCGCAAATGGAAGTCCAGGCGCTTTCAAGAATGGTGTTAACTCGGCCTAATCTTGAGAATGTTGCGCGCAAGACAGACCTAGGTAAGGTTGCGCTTAGTACAAAAGAATTTGAACGTGTTGTTGATGAGCTTGAGAATAACATTAAATTAACTGTACAAGGCGGTCAACGAGAAGCCAATATCTATACAATATCTTATGAGAATAGCAATCCTCAATTAGCGTTATCCGTTGTACAAGAAATGTTGAATGTTTTTATTGAAACACGATTAGGAACCAATCGGGCTGACCAGCTTTCAGCAGAACGATTTATTACTGCGCAAATTGAAGAGTACGAATTGCGACTGATTGAGGCTGAGCGCAAACGATCGGAGTTTCGTCGTAATCAGATGATGGTGCTTGAAGGTGGTGAAGCAAACTACTACAACCGCATCAGTGAAGCTGAGCGGCAAAGAGCCACCGCGCAGCTTGAAATCCAACAGATGGAGCAACGCATAGTTAGTGCTAAACGCGATTTAGACCAATTAACGAATCTAGGGGCTGATGGCAGAGAGCCGGTAACACAGTTTGATGTTCGTATAACAGAAGTACGGACTACACTATCAACTTTACGTTTACGTTTTACCGAAAGTCATCCTGATGTAGTTGAGTATAGTAGACTACTTGAACAGTTAGAACAGCAGCGTTCAGAAGAGATAGCATTACTGAAGCGCACAGGGGGAATGTCGGAAAGTAATGCAGCTATTTTAATGCAGAGCCCACTCTATCAAAACCTTGTTACAACCATTTCTAATCTTGAGTCTGAAATTGTGGCAAGAAATATTCTGATTAATAAATTAGACGAAACGATTTCAACCTTAAGAAACAGTTTACATCTTATTCCGCAAATTGAAGCTGAGTTCGCAGCACTTAATCGTGATTATGATACTAACCGTGCACAATATGAAACGCTGCTTTCACGTCGCGAATCTGCTGAAATGGCCCGAAAGGTTGACTCTACCGAGTCAGAAGGGCAGTTTAGAGTGATTGATCCGCCAAGAGTTCCAATGTTGCCGTCAGGACCTAAACGCTTAATTTTTTATACCTTAGTGCTTTTTGCGGGTATTGGTGCGGGGATCGGTATGGCGTTTGTTAGGAATTTATTATCGCCAGTTCTCACCAGTGCGTTACAGCTACGTAGTATTTCTGATTATCCGGTGTTTGGCGTTGTATCGCACACCAATAAAAAACAGATTAACAAAGTTAGTCGAACGCATTTATTTTATTTCTTAATTTTAAGTGGTTTGTTGGTAATGATGTATTTTGTGATTATGGTCAATGAAATGCTCTTTGGTAAACCGGCTGAGGTATTATTGAGGATTATCCAATGAGTCTGATTGAAAAGGCGTTAGAGCAACAACAGCGCGACAATGAAAAAAATAAAAAGCCTGAGCATACTCTTGTTGCCCAAGAACCACGTATTGATGAGGCTGAACAGCAAAAATCGAATTTAAATGATGGCCTTTCCCTTGAACAAGCTGCTGTAATAGAGAAGCCGGTTAAACCGGTAATTTCACTTGACCTTGAAATGCTTCGGCAAAATAATTTTGTTAGTTTATCGGCAGAGCGAAGATTAATAAACGAAGAATATCGGGTAATTAAGCGTAAAATTCTAAACAATGCTTTTGGTCAGTTAAGCCAGTCCTTGCACCACCCTAATCTGGTCTTAGTCTCAAGCTCACGACCTGGCGAAGGCAAAACGTTTACGTCGATTAACTTGGCGCTAAGCATGGCGTTAGAGCAAGACAAAACGATCTTATTAGTCGATACTGATGTGTTAAGGCCTTCCGTTAGTAAAAGCTTAAAAATTCGTCTTGATCATGGGTTAACAGAATATCTGTCATCTGATGAGTTGAAAGTTGAAGATATTATTTATTCTACAAATGTTGAGCGTTTAAAAATTATTGGTGCAGGTAAACCACATCATTTATCGACCGAGTTACTCGCAAGCGAAAAAATGCTTAAGCTTGCCAATGAGTTTGCTGAACGCTATCCCGACCGGATTGTGATCTTTGATGCACCACCACTGCTAGGGGTGAATGAAACCGCTGTATTGGCATCGATGTGTGGTCAAGCCATTATTGTTGTAGAAGAAAATCGTTCAAAAATGTCTGAAATTGAACAAGCGGCGGCCTTGTTACCCGAGGAGCTTGCTGTGGGTTTTGTTATCAACAAAGCACATCGCAATCAAGGAAAAGGATACGGTTATGGCTACTATTATGGCGCAGACTAAGACGCGCGTTGTAACAGGTCAGGATCCTTGGGGGGTAGCCTTTATTGTGTTGCCTTGCATGCTATTGCCATTTTCACTCACTGCAGCTGATGTAAAAGTTACGCCATTACTTAAAACCTCTTTTTACGGTTACCAGATAAAAACCGAACAAACAGCGAGTACGGATGATGGTGCTGCTTGGGAGATTTCACCTGGCTTGGTGTTTAATCGACAATCTGCTCATGTCAAAACCCAGTTAACTTGGCAAAATGATTCTGTGCTTTATAAAGATACGCAGCGAGAGAATGAAAGTTTTAATGTTCTAAGTTTTACGAACACTGTAACTGCATTCAAAGAGCGTTTATCGTGGCAAATCAATGCGCAGCAAGATTATTTGGTAAGAGATACTCGACGTGGAATTTTTTCAGATAATGTTACTGGTGCGGAAAATCTTAGTAAAGCCAATTCTTATGGCACCGAAGTACGATACCGTAACACGCCAACGGCGGTGTATATCACTGATGTAGGACTGCAATATCGTAAATCTGAATCGTCAGCCGTATTTGCTGAGGAAAGTTTTGACCGTTTTACGGATTTTAATAATGATGCTTATACCGCAAATCTTTCATTTGGCACGAATAATCGGGGTTTAAATTTCTTTTGGTTAGTGCAGGCAGATGTACAAGAGGTACAAAGAGACAATTCTGCCGATATTTCAAGTAATCGTTATAACCTCGCTGTTGGTATTCCATTTGCACCTAATTTTTCTATTTTCTCACGTATGGGTACTGAGCGAGTTGATAACGGTGCAATTTACGATAACACCTTCGATTACTTTGGTGGTGGCGTTGAATATCGTTTTGGGGCTAAATCACGCATAAACCTTACGATGAACAGAAGTGATTCTAAAGCTTTTGATGAAGAGTCTGAAACAGATACTTATGTTGCTTCTGATTTTTTGCTAGCACTGAGCAGACGGACTAGCTTAGAGGGCGCATTTGATCGGCGATTCTTTGGCCGCTCTATGCAGCTTAGTGGTAAATATGATTTACGTTTTTTGTCTATACGTTTGAGTGTTTCAGAGAACGTTAGAACACAAAATTTATTCGATAATGAGCTAGCTGATTTAGGTTTGTTTGTTTGTCCCGATGGGTCTAATAACCTTGATGCTTGTTTTAGGCCGCCTTCAAATCAATATGTCCCTGTCTTTGGTGAATCGTTACAACAGGTATCAGTCACTAACTCAGAGCTGCGCCAAGAATTAGTTAAAGTTAGGAGCGAAACGCTGAATATTGCATACAGTAAGAATCGTCTTTCTCTTAATTTAGCATTGAGCGATATTGAAACTGAGTATGTTGAATCGGGTGATATCAATACTAATAAAAACGCAAGTGTTCAGGCGTCATGGCAGCTAAACCAAAAAAGTAAAGTGTTGACAGATTTGACCTATTATCAAACCGCTTACTTTGTTGATGAGCGTGAAGATAAAAATATGTCCGCTTCTGTTAGTTTTTCACAAGAGTTGAATAAACAGTCTACTGCCACGCTTACGCTCCGTAGGTTAGATCGGAACTCTAATATAGGTGAGTTTGATAATTCTGAAAATCGGGTCTGGTTGCAATACACGTATCGTTTTTAGTCAACGCAATTTGACCAATAGGGTATAAATATGGCGCTTTTGCGCCATATTTATTGAGAGAGCTTTAGATTGCAAAGATTTAGAGTACTTAGTTTTTGTTATTACTGTTAATCACTTCTTGTTGTTTTTGAATAATCATTTCATCTAGCTCTTTTAGTAAACGTAATTTCTGCTCTAACGACTCATCGATAAGTTTTTGCACTGAGCTACCACTGGTTGTGCTGATGTGTTGTTGAGCGTTATGCATATCACTTCGCTCTTCCTGCTTAATAGGTGATAAGGGTTGCTGATGTGCAATTTCTTCAGAAATCTCACTTACTACGTTACTTACATGTTCGGCGGTGAGTTGCTTATGTTGTTCAAGATAGCCAAGTAGTAACAGTCTATCCATCAGTAAGTTGATTTTTCGCGGAATGCCGC
>Ga0209812_10000550_pt1 | contig 33354 bp, 35 predicted proteins | sample JI71714BDNA_FD_187502 | JGI IMG/M metagenome (GOLD analysis project Ga0209812, IMG submission 187502) | Wastewater effluent complex algal communities from Wisconsin, to seasonally profile nutrient transformation and Carbon sequestration -... | ecosystem: Engineered > WWTP > Effluent > Algae...
TCGGGCACGGCTGCGGAAACGCCCTACATACCGCAGCTGCTGCGGCATCCGGAACTACAAGAACAGCTGCTCGCTCGCATGAGCGCTTTGGTGGCCACGGCCTTGGAGCCGGAGCAGGCCGCACGCATGGCCGATAGTCTCTTCACAAGCCACGCCAGCGAACTTGAGGCCGATCACGAGCGGTGGAAGCTTGAACTTGAACAGCCCGAGCCGAAGATCACGAACGAGGAACTCGTCTCCTTCATCCGGAAAAGGCCTGGTTTCCTACTGGAATATCTGGCACACGCGTCGGGCAGGAAGCTCAGGCAGGTGAGTATTGAAGCGCCCGTTGCGGAACAGGGTGTGCTGATGTTGGAAGGCCTTGTGCTTCCGCCCGGTCCCCATGTGATCAATGGCTTTCAGGGCGTTGAGCTCGAATTGTCATTCACTCCTGCGGAAGGCCACGAATTGAGCGGTTGGAAGGGTGTGGAGGGAACCACGCCGACGATCACCTTCGATCCGGCTCGTGTACGGAACGTGAGGCCGTTGATCAGTCCCACCGCGCCCTAGTCCTTGGCGAGCACCGCTTGCAGCAACGACTCGAAGAGCCACCGGCCATCGGTATTGCCCAAGCGCTCATCGGCCGCGCGCTCGGGATGGGGCATCATACCGAACACGTTCCTTCCTTTATTGCAGACACCAGCGATATTCTCCTTGCTGCCGTTCGGATTGGCGCTATCGGTGACCTTGCCGTCGGCATCACAATACCGGAAAAGTACTTGGTCGCTGTCCTTGAGCGCCTTCAGCGTGGCGGCATCGGCATGGTAGCGTCCTTCGCCATGTGCGATCGGGACCTTCAGCGCCTTATCGGGCACGCCCTTGGTGAGCACGGTATTGCGGGTGGCTGGGCGGATGAAGGTATTGCGCGCCACGAACTTCTGGCCTTCGTTGTGCAGCAGTGCACCAGGCACGAGCCCCGCTTCGCAGAGCACTTGGAAGCCGTTGCATACACCGAAGACCAAGCCGCCCTTCTTGGCATGGGCCACCACTTCCTGCATGATGGGCGAGAACCGTGCGATGGCTCCACTGCGGAGGTAATCCCCGAAGGAGAAACCACCGGGCAGCACCACCATATCCACCCCTTTCAGGTCGTGGTCCTTGTGCCAGAGTTTCTCCACCGGCCGGGCCGTGGTGGTCTCCAGCACATGGATCATGTCCTCGTCGCAGTTCGAACCGGGGAAGGTGACGACACCGAATTTCATGTTGTGTGGCGCAGAGCTGAAGGAGCCTGTCGCGGCGCGAAGGTAGCGGTCCGATCAGGCCCCGCCGTATTGGAGCCAGATGGCGAAGAGCAGCAGGCAGGCCACGGCCAATTCGCCCAGCCAGGCCCTGCGGGTGCCGATCAAGGCGAAGGTGGTGAGCACGGCCAAGGGTACGGCCACCAGCACGACTGGAAAACGACCTCCGATGAGTTGGACCAGCACACCGAGCAGGGCCATGGTGAGTCCGAAGGCGATGAACGCACTGCGGATATTCTGCTCGCGCACCACCCCGCGGCCATAGTGCTCGGCAAAACGGAGGCTGGCCACTACCAGGAGTGGAACGAGCACCAACGAGACGATCCAGCCGAAGTGCGCTGGCGCACCCGTGAAGCCCATGCTGGACCGGATGATGGTGCGCAGGGGTGCCTGATCTGGAATATCCGCGAGGCGTTGTACACCCCAGGCGAGGTAGAACACCAACACGACACCCACGAACGGAACGATGTACTCGCGCCATTGGAAGGGGCGGATGACCGACACCGAGGCCCAAACGACGACCAGAAGGAAGGCATACGGCATGTAGAACTGAGCGGCGGCGCCCAGGAGCAGACCCGCATCGAACAGGGCCCCCAACGCCTTGTGTCCGGTGGAAATGCTCCAAGTCCGGTGCATGGACCAGATGACCAAGGGAAGACCGAAGAAGGCAGCACCCGCGCCGCCTGCTGGTACGGAAAGGGCCAATGCCAAGGGCACCAGCAGCCCGGAAAGGTGGTTCCTGCGGTCCACCAGTTCGGTCTCGTTCAACAGGAAGGCGACCTGTACAGCCATGACAGCGACCCAAAGCATCACGGCCAGACAGTAAGTCCACCCGGCGGCCTTGAAAGAACCGGCCAACCAGCGCATCAAGGGCATTCCTTGGCCAAGGTCAGGCGCGGCGGCCCACCAGTTCGGCAGGAATAGCGCTGGCACCAGCACCAACAAGAGCACCAGAACACCCGGTTGATTGCTTCGGAAAACGCGCGCGAGCATCTTTAAGGGGTCGGTTCCAGGAGGCTGTCTATCTTTGGCGGGTCAGAGCACCCCAGACGATGCAAAAGATCGTATTCGCCATCGGCCACTTCCTCGAATCCATGTTGAGCGTCCTCGTGTGGATGGGTTGGCTTCCGATCACCTTGATCAGCCTGTTGATGGGTTTCGGTCTGGTCTATTGGCTGATGCTGCAAGGGCGGTACAACCGCAAGGCCAAGCAGGACGGCACCCTGGCTTAACGGGCCAATGGCGGGGCTGATCGGGTGGAGGGTTGCTTCACCAGGTCAAGGCCGATGTCCGACCGCAGGTATTTTCCTTCGAATTCGATCAAGGCCGCTGACCGCTGTGCGGCGAGGATGGCCTGTTCCAGGTCCTTGCCGAAGGATGTCACGGAGAGCACTCGTCCACCAGCGGTGACCAAACGATCACCCTTTTGTGCTGTGCCGCTTTGGAACACGTAGGCTTCGCGCACCAATTCCAAACCGACCAAAGGGTTGCCGGTTTCGAAGGTTTCCGGATAACCCGCGTTGGCCAGTACAACGGTCACGGCGGTACGATCATCCACATCCACGTGCCGTTCGCTGAGTGTACCGGAAGCGATACCCTCGAAGAGATCGAGCAGGTCGCTGCGCAACCGCGGTAGGATGGCCTGGGTCTCGGGGTCGCCGAGCCGCACGTTGTATTCGATCACGTAAGGCTCACCGTTCACGTTCATCAACCCCATGAAGAGGAACCCGCTGTACGGGATGCCATCCTTCTTGAGGCCACGGATCGTAGGTGCAGCCACGCGATCGTGCACCTTCTGCATGAAATCCTTGTCTGCGAAAGGCACCGGCGAAACGGCACCCATACCGCCGGTGTTGGGGCCCGTATCCCCTACCCCGATACGCTTGTAGTCCTTCGCGGCCGGCAGCATCTTGAAGGACTCTCCGTCGGTGATCAGGAACGCGGAGACCTCGATGCCCTTGAGGAACTGTTCGATCACCACACGCTCACCGGCGGCACCGAAGCGTCCGCCCTCGAGCATGTCCTTCAACACCGTGGCGGCCTCCTTCTTGTCACTGGTGATCACAACGCCTTTGCCGGATGCAAGACCGTCGGCCTTGATCACGTAGGGTGCTGGCGAACGTTCGATGTGTTCGATGGCCGCTTTCAGTTCGCCCTTCCCGAAACTGCGGTGTGCAGCCGTGGGGATGTTGTGGCGGAACATGAATTCCTTGGCGAAGTCCTTGCTGCCTTCGAGCCGTGCGCCGGACCTCTTCGGGCCGATCACCGTAACGCCAGCGAGTTGAGGGTCCTCGCTGATGCGGTCGTGCAGACCATCCACCAAGGGTGCTTCAGGGCCTACCACCACGATCTGGATCCGTTTTTCCAACAGGAAAGCACGGAGCTTCTTGTGATCATTGAGGTCCAACTCCACATTGCGACCATGGCGCACGGTCCCGGGGTTCCCAGGGGAAACATAGAGTTCATCCAGTAGGGAGCTCTGGGCGATCTTCCACGCCATGGCATGCTCCCTTCCTCCCCCGCCGATCAATAGGACATTCATCCGAAAAGCCTTTGACACAAAGGAACGGCCCGCCCAACCGGAGCGGTGAAAGTTGTTTTCAACAAATGAACAACGCCGCATTCCCCTAAGGAACACGGCGTTGCCAACGATGCGGTATCCTAGTGCTTGTGCGGTGCAGCCACGCGCTTGATGCTGCAACCGATGTTGCGCGTGGTGGCTGGATCCACCGGCTTACCTGCCACCATGTTGGCCATGGCCTTTTCGAGGTAGCGGTCCTTCACTTCAGCGGTTTTGCCCACATTGTCGTCGATCGCGCCCTTGTAAGCGAGCTTCATGTCCTTGTCGAAGAGGAACACGTGGGGCGTGGTGCGTGCACCGAAAGCATCGGCCACAGCACTGTTCGCATCCAGCACGTACGAGCCGCCATAGCTCTTCTCCTTGTACCGCTTCTGCATATCCTCGAAGCTGTCACCATCCGTGCGCTTGGCCTCGTTGCTGTTCACCAACACCACGCCAACGCCCTGGCGCTGCGAAAAAGCGGCCAGTTCGGGGTATCGTCCCTCCCATCCTTCGCTATCATCAGAGCCCACCACGAAGGGGCATGTGTTACAGGAGAAGATCACGAGGAGACCGTTCTTACCGGCAGCGTCCTTCAAAGTGATCTCCTTTCCACTCACATCCTTCATCTTGATGTCGGCGGCCGGAAGTGCGGTTCCGATGGTGAGGTCCGGGAGGGGATCGTGCGGTGCCACGGCAAAAGCGCCGAAGGCAATGAGGGATGCGAGTTTGAGGAACATGGTCTGTTTTTCGGGTTGGAACGAAGTTAGACCGACCGATCGCCTCCTGCTTCGGGCACGTGTTAATAAATACGAATGCCCTCACGCGGAGGGCATTCGTAGCTGGAGATCGGTGAAAGCCTACTGCACGGTGACCGACCGGGTGAGCACGCGCTCCTTGATGAAGTACACCTCCTTGCCGTCGATGTTCTCGCTGTAATAGTTGAAGGCGGCCACCATGGCGAGGTTCTGACCAGCTGCCAAGGCGCCTAGCTCTGCGGAGGAGAAGGTGCAGTTGCCTGTGTTGGCCCCGCGACGGAGCAGCACGTTGCCGACGAGGAAGTAGACGCTATCGGCATCATTCACGAAGTCCGTGGTGATGGTGTACCCCGCGCTGCGGTTCACTGTGGTACCGCTGGTGATGCTGCCTGCCGACGGGAAGGAGATAGCATTGGTATTCCGCGTGAAGGCCGAGAAGCCGTTGCCACCGCCCACGTTCCAAGTGACCCCGGAGCCGAAGTCGATACCCGTAGGGTTCGTGGCGCCAGGGGTGTACGCATACGCACCGTTCTGGTAGGTGAGCGCATTGTCATTGCACGAAACGGCACCGGCCTGAACGTTCGCACCGGCAGCGTCACGGAAGTAGCCCACACCGGTATTGAGGTCTACGGAAACGGTACCGAAGCCAGGGATCTCTTGGGTGGTGGCCGTGCTCACGGCAGCGAGCACCGCTGCGGCACCGGTGAAGGTGGGCGTGGTATTCGGTGTGGTGTTGTTGGAACCGCCACCTGTGGGGACCTCCACCGCCGGGGGTTCGGCTTCTTCCTTCTTGCACGCGCTGAGACTGACGAGCGTGCCAAGGGCGATCATGAGAACGATCGACGGACTGCGGTAGGTGCTTGGGATGTACATCGTTGACTTGGGTTGTTTTGTGACCCATGTTACGCCGGTCGTTCCTCCGTGAAAGGCCGTGTTCTGCTACGGTGATCACCGTATGCACTAGCGCACCAGCCCCGCCTTGATGGCGATGCGCACCAAGCCTGCCACGTTGTGCGTGTCGAGTTTGCGCATCAGGTTAGTGCGGTGCGTGTCCACCGTACGTGGGCTTATGAAGAGGCGTTCGCCGATCTCCTTATTGCCCAACCCTTCTGCCAGCGCTGCCAATACTTCCACCTCCCGTTCGGTTAGGTCGGCGAGGAGCTGTGAACCGGCCTCGTTCGCACTGGCCTTTCCGAGCAAGGCATCGGCCACGCTGCCGCCGAAGTAGCGCCTTCCCGCTGCGATCTCACGCACGGCGAGCACGAGTTCATCCTTTCCGGCGTTCTTCACCACATAGCCATCGGCATCCAGCTCCATCGCGCGTTTCACCAACGCTGCTTCGTCATGCATGGACAGCACGAGGACCTTCAACCCCGCATGCTTGGCACGTACAGCGCTGAGCAATTCGAAACCGTCCATACCGGGCATATCGAGATCGGTGAGCAACACGTCCACGGCTACATGCTGAAGCAGGAAAAGTGCTTCCGACCCGCTCGCAGCGGTGCCCACGCAGGTGAATCCGGGCACACCGTTGAACATGTCACGCAAGGCGTCGGTCACCACACGGTGGTCATCACATAGTGCTATCCGGGTCCCCTCGTTCATGCTGCAGCCTTCTCTTGTATGGGCACGCGCAAAGTAGCCACGGTTCCACGTCCTTCCTGCCCGGTGAATTCCAAGGTGCCTTGAAGGATCCGTGCACGGTCGTGCAAGTTGCGGAGGCCGAGACCTCCTTTGGAAGGTGCGGGGCCCATGCCAACGCCATCGTCCTCGACGATCAACACAACGACACCCTTGGTGCGCAGCAGCTGGATATCCACTCGGGTGGCCTTGGCGTGCTTGATGATGTTGTTGAGCAGCTCCTGTGCGATCCGATAGATACCGGTCTCCACCTCACTCGGCAGGCGTTGCTCCATGCCGTGGTGTTCGAAGTGTTTATGCATACCGGGCACGTCCAGTGCCTTGTTGAGCATATCCGACAACGCAGGAACGAGGCCCGACCCTTCAAGCGAACGAGGCATCATACGATGGGCGATGTCGCGCACTTCCCTTCCGGCCTCGTCGGCGAGTGCAAGGGTGTCCGCGAGCCGCGGATCGGCCCCTGCGAGCATCTCGATCCGGTACTTCAGCCCGGTGAGCAACTGACCCACTCCGTCGTGGAGTTCTCCTGCGATACGCTTCCGCTCCGCGTCGGTGCCTTGCACGATGGCCTTCAACCCTTGCTCGCGTTCGGCGATAACTGCCACGGCTCTCTGCGCGGAGGCCTTCCGGCGCTGGACTTGAAGAACGGCGAGCGCACCTAGGATCAGCGCTCCGATGCCACCGAGCGCCAAGGCCAGCAGGAAATTACGCCGTTCCGCCTTCCTACCCAATTCCGCGATCTCGAGCCCTTTCTCGCTGATCACCGCACGTTGCTCTTGGAGTTCATGCTCCTTCTGCTGAAGTCCTATCCGCGCCTGTAGGTCGGCAATGCGCTTGCCCATGTCGGTACTGAACACGGAGTCCTGCAATGCAGCATAGCGCTCGTGATGTATCAAGGTACTGTCCGCATGGCCAAGCCGTGCATGGATGCGCGCCAGAAGCCTATGGGCCTGCATCATCTCATTCGTTGCACCGACGGCACTTGCAAGAGCGAGGGCCTTGGACGCCATTCTTCGTGCATCCGTTGTCCTGCCCAAAAAAAGATGCACATCGGATAGTCCTGCAAAGGACGATGCCGTTGCCTTGCGGTCATTGCCAGCCTCTCGGATCCGTAAGGCTTCGGAATAGAGCATCATAGCCCTTGAAGCTTCGCCGCGTGTGGCGCGGACACCGGCCTCGTTGTTCGCCTGCACCGCGAATTCGCGCAGCATTCCATGGCGCTTGAAATAGGACCCGGCCTGTCCGAACAGGTCCAACGCCTGCACGGTATCACCTAGGGAGAGGAATACATTGGCCATGTTCCCGAGCGAAGTGGCCAGGCCCGTGCTGTCGCCCGAGCTACGATGCATATCGGCGGCAGCGCGGTGGTACTCCAACGCCTGGTCGTATTGACGCATATTGAAGTTGATGACAGCGATATTGCTCAAAATGAGCGCCTCCTTCGAACGATCGCCAAGCGTGTTGAAAATGGACAAGGCTTGCTGATTCTGCTCGAGCGCCTCTTCAAGCCTCAGCTGCGACTGGTAGAGGTTCCCCAGTTTGTTGTGGATCGCGCCCACGCCCGCACGATCGCCCAGGGAACGCCGAATGGAGAGCGCCCGTCTTAGTGCGGAATCCGCGTCGGCGTACGCACTGCGATCGATGTGGATGATCGCTAGGTCGTTCAACGCCTGTGCTTCGCCCTTCGGGAATTTCAACGAACGAGCCAATCGCAAGGCACGCTCCCCGAACATCAATGCGGAATCGACATCCTTCCGGCGATAGGCGAAACATTGGTCGGCCAACGAGAACACCTTCGCTGTATCGTCAGGTAGTGCTTCGACCTCACGGGGTGAGCGCGTGGTTTGCGCCAGCACTGCACCTGGCCAGCACACTGTGCCGATCGGGAGAGCGAGAATGATGTAGCGGAACAGCGATCCGTAGCGACCTTCCATACAGGTTCCGGAACGACCCTGGACCAGAGGAGTTGGACGGCGTTGGAGTTGGACGCCGAGGACTCGTTCCGAAGGGTCGCAAGTTATCGCGACCATTCATCCCCTTGCTGATGCGGATCAGGAAATTCTCAACGGATGACCGATCGGCCGATCAGTGGGCCCGCCCCTTCCAATGCCACGTCGGCTTGGCCACATGGCGACTGCGACGCACCGCCGAAACGCCCGAAGGGCTGGTGGGGGCAGCATCATAGATGGCGTAGTCGAAGGGTTTCTGGCTGTAGTAGCCATCCATGATCTTGCGGGCATAGTCGGCACCGCGTACGATATACTCCGTGGCTCTGTGCCAGGTGGAAAGCGATCCGTAAACGGCGCGGGTCTCCTGAACGGCGCGCGGGCTCATTCCCAGGTTGCCACCATCATCCACGAAGGTGGCGAGGAAGCGTGGCAAACGGAGCATGCGTGCACCGCGAGCATCCTGGTCGCGCAGCCAAGCCCAATCGCCCATGGCCCTCCATTGGGGATCGAAAAGGATCGCACCCGGACCTTTCACCAACTTGGCCCGGAAGAACAAGGAACAGCTCTGCACAGGTGTGCGGCCCAAGCGGAGGATGCCGGTGGTGGGCACCACGGCCTTCCGGTGACATTGGTATTCGCCCTTGGCATCCACCACCAAGGTGTCACCCGCTAGCATGTCGGCTTCGGGATGTTCTTCGAAGAAGCTCTTCACCGCCTGCAAGGTCCCGGGCAGGAACTGTTCGTCGCAATTGAGCCAGGAGAAGATGTCGCCCTCTCCCTTCATGATCCCGCGGTTGATGGCATCGTACATACCGTTGTCCGCTTCGGCCACACCCCGGATATCAGGCCGTGTAGCCAGCCATTCACGGGTTCCGTCCTTGCTACCTCCATCCTGCACGATGTGTTCCACATCGATGCCGGGCGCGCGCTGATCGGCGATGGAAGCAGCGTTCAGCTTCAGGTAGTGCAGCTGTCCGAAGCTGGGGGTGACGACGGTGAACTTCATGCGCGGCGTTGCGAAGGCCTTGATACGCGGATCACAGCGGGATGTTGCCGTGCTTCTTGCGCGGTAACTTCTCCACCTTGTTGCGCAGCATGTCCAGCGCGGCGATAATGTGTTCGCGTGTCTCCGAAGGCTTGATCACGGCATCCACATAGCCCCGGGCAGCGGCCTCGTATGGGTTGGCGAATTGAGCCTTGTACTCGGCCTCCTTTTCAGCCAGTTTCGCAGCCGGATCAGCGGCTTTGGAGATCTCACCCTTGAAGATGATCTCGGCGGCGCCCTTCGCGCCCATCACCGCGATCTCCGCTCCGGGCCAGGCGAAGTTCATGTCGGCACCGATGTGTTTGGAGTTCATCACATCGTAGGCGCCACCATAGGCTTTGCGGGTGATCACGGTGATGCGGGGTACCGTGGCCTCGCTGAAGGCGTAGAGCAATTTGGCGCCGTGGTTGATGATGCCTCGCCACTCCTGATCGGTGCCGGGGAGGAAGCCGGGCACGTCCACGAACACGAGGAGCGGTATGTTGAAGGCATCGCAGAAGCGCACGAAACGCGCGGCCTTGATGCTGGCATCGATGTCAAGCACACCCGCGAGCGTGGCGGGTTGGTTCGCCACACAGCCCACGGTTCGACCCGCCACGCGTGCAAAGCCGATCACCATGTTGCGCGCATACTCCGCATGCACCTCCATGCTGCTGTCGGGGTCGATCACCGCGTTGAGGACCTCGCGGATGTCATACGGCTGGTTCGGGTTGTCGGGGATGATGGTATCCAGCGCCGGACGCCGCTCATCACCCGGTGTGTAGGCCAGGGCCGGTGGTTCCTCTTCGCAGTTGCTGGGGATGTAGGACACCAGCTGACGCAGCTGGCGGATGGCATCCAGCTCGTTGGGTGCGGTGAAATGCGCCACCCCGCTCTTGGAGGCATGGGTGGATGCTCCGCCGAGGTCTTCGCTGCTGACCTCCTCGTGGGTCACGGTCTTCACCACGTTGGGGCCGGTCACGAACATGTAGCTCGTTCCCTCGGTCATCATCACGAAATCGGTGAGGGCCGGGCTGTACACGGCCCCTCCGGCACAGGGCCCGAGGATGGCGCTGATCTGGGGGATCACCCCGCTACTGCGCACGTTACGGTAGAAGATGTCGGCATAACCAGCGAGGCTCACCACCCCTTCTTGGATCCGCGCGCCACCGCTGTCGTTGAGGCCGATCACCGGAGCACCGTTCTGCATGGCAAGGTCCATGATGCGGCAGATCTTGGCCGCATGGGCTTCGGCCAGCGAACCGCCCAGCACGGTGAAGTCCTGCGAGAACACATACACGAGGCGTCCGTCGATGCGGCCGAAACCGGTGACCACACCATCGCCCAAGAAGACCTGCTTGTCCAGACCGAAATTGTCGCTCCGGTGGGTCACTAGCTGACCGATCTCTTGGAAGGTCCCTTCATCCAACAGCAGGTCGACACGTTGACGGGCCGTGAGCTTGCCCTTCTTGTGCTGCGCTGCGATACGATCGGCTCCGCCGCCCAAAAGGGCTTCGGCGGACTTGGCTTCCAAGGCTTGGAAATGTTCCTTCATGGGTGATCGGGCCGGGCCCGTCTGGTGTGGTGGCCAAAGGTAGACGTGGCCGACAAGCCGCGAGGGTGTAATTTGGCACGATGCGTTGGCGTTTCGCGGACCTTCCCGTCCGCACCAAGTTCATGATCACCCTGGGTATTCCCGTGCTGGGCATGGTATTGCTCATCGGCAAGCAGGTGGACTCCAGCCTCAAGCGCCTACAGGTGATGGACTATGTGAACGAGCAGAGCGCATTGATCGGCCAGTTCGCCAACGTGATCCATGAGCTACAGCGGGAAAGTGCCATGTCCGTCGGCTACCTCACGGGCAAGCCGGTCACCTCGTTGAAGTTGAACGTGCAGCAGCAGAAGACCAATGCGGCCATCACCGATCTGCGCGACCCCACCCATCCCGATGACCCCAAAGTGGTGGGTGGACTTCCCTTCGACGGGCTGAACATCTTACGCAACCGGGTGATGGACAAGCGCATCGACCCCATTGCGGCCGGTCGTGCCTTTGGAGCGATGGATCAGCGGTTGTTGGATGAAGTGGGCCGGATCGTTCGCACGGGGCTTGATTCAGAGACTCAGTCGTGGATGTACGCCCACCAGCGACTGTTGAACGCCAAGCAGGCGCTCTGCATGGTGCGCGACCGCCTGAGCATCGGTTCACGCGGCGTGATGAGCGAGAGCGACCAGGGCGAGATCAACGACCTTATCTCGCAATACGAGACCAACTTGCTCCTCTTCGAGCGCGATGCCCAGCCGGAGGTGCTCAGTGCTTACCGCGAGCTCTTTCAAGGTCCTGACGTGAACTTCCTACGCGCGCTGATCGGCACGGTGAAGGAGCGCCGCACGGCCGACCCGTTGGGCATCGCACCACGCCAGTGGTGGGAGCTATCCCTCCAAGCCTTGGAGAAGATGAAGCTGGTGGAGGACCGGTCGCTGGGTGTGATCCAGGACAGTACCGCGGCGAACTCACGCAGCGCGGAATTCCGATTGCTGATCGTGTTGGCCGCATTGATCGGGGTGGTGGGTGCCGTCACCATCATGGGCTTCGTGATCCTACGCGGCGTGCGCAACACGGTGAATGAAGTGTCCCAAGCCGCACGATCGTTGGCACTGGGCGACATCAGCGGCAAGGTACCGGTGAACAGTTCCGACGAGATCGGGCAAATGGCGCTCTCCTTCAACGGCATGATCGACAACATCCGCTCGCAGGCCAGCAGTGCGGAAGCCATCGGGAAAGGCAACTACGACACACCTGTGGTGGTGCGCGGAAGCCAGGACGTGCTCGGTGTAGCGTTATCGCGCATGCGTGAGAACCTGAAGGCAGCCCGCATCCGCGACAACGAGCAAACGGCCGCGTTGCAAGCCGAGAAGCAGAAGTTGGAACAGGCCAACGAACGCATCACGGTGCTGATCAAGGAGATGCACCACCGGGTGAAGAACAACCTGCAGGTGATCGCCAGCTTACTCCGTTTGCAGGCGGGAACGATCGCCGATGAACGCCTACAGAACGCCTTCGACCAGAGCCAAAGCCGGGTGACCTCCATGGCCTTGATCCACGAGAAGCTCTACAAGGGCGATGAGCTCGAGAATCTGGACGTGGGCCTTTACATCCACGAGCTCTTCTCCGAGCTCGTTCGTGTGAACGACGTGAGTGAACGGATCGCTTACCGCACGCACATCGAGAAGGGGCTCACCTTCGACCTCAACACCATGGTGCCCCTGGGCCTCTTGCTGAACGAGCTCATCACCAACTCGTTCAAACATGCCTTCACCGGCCGCGAAAATGGGCAGATCAAGCTCACCATCACCGATGCGAAGGAAGGCGCCTACGACCTGGTCTATACGGATGACGGCATCGGCATGCCGTTGGCCAAGATGCAGCCTGATGGGGCTACGTTGGGCGTATCACTGATCGAAAGCCTCGTAGAGCAGTTGAACGGACGCATGACGGTGGAAGGAAGCGACAAAGGCACCTACTACCACATCCGGTTCCGCACGCTGGGCGCGAAGTAGAACGCCTACCCGTTGGCCAACTCAGCCTCCACCTCTTCGGAGAGGTCCATGTTGTGGTAAACGGCGTTCACATCCTCGTCATCCTCCAGCATGTCCACCAGCTTCATCACGTTCTTCGCCGTGTCGAGGTCCACTGGAATGGTGGAGAGCGGGAAGCGCTTCAGCTCGGCGCTCTTGGTTTCAACGCCCAATTGCTCAAGCTTCTGGGCCATGCTGCCGAACGCGGTATACGGCGCCAGGATCACCAAGCCGTCCTCATCGCGGATCACGTCCTCGGCACCGCCGTCGATGCATTCCATTTCGAACTCGTCGGCATCGCGCCCTTTCAAGGCGGCATTCTCGATCACGAACTCGGCCTTGCGTTCGAACACGTGCGCCAAGGAGCCGCTGGTCCCAAGGCTACCGTCGCACTTGCTGAAAAAGCTGCGAACATTGGCCACGGTGCGGGTGGTGTTGTTGGTGGCCGTTTCCACGAAGATCGCCACCCCGCCTGGCGCGTAGCCCTCGTAGGTCACTTCCGCGAAATCGGCGCCCTCCCCACCGGCGGCCTTCTTGATGGCGCGATCCACGTTATCCTTCGGCATGTTCATACCGCGGGCGTTCTGGATGGCCATCTTGAGCCGCGAGTTGGCATCAGGGTTGGGCCCACCTGCCTTCACGGCCATGGCGATCTCCTTGCCGATGCGGGTGAAGAGCTTGCTCAGCTTGGCGTTGCGTGCGAAGATCTTGTGCTTACGTTTCTCGAAGATGCGGCCCATAGCGCGTAGGTGCTGGATGAAAGGACCGCAAAAATAGGGGAATGCCGGGATGGCGGCATGGCTTATCAAGAACGAGGCCGCGAGCGAACATTCCTGTTCGTCGCGGCCCCACGGGTGCAACCCCTCGTAGTGCCCGGCCAGTGGCCGCAGCCCTAGTTGAACCCGATGATGGTCAGACCCACATTGAGCGGGGTGAGCTCAGGCATCACCTTATCCTGGAACAGCGGGGTGAGCGCGTACTCGGCGAAGAGGTTCAGACTTCCATAGCCGATGCGGGCCGATGCGGCTAACCGGTAAGGCAGCAAACGATGATCGCCCTTATCGATGTCCTTTTCAATGCGGCCATCCATGCGGTACTTCTGCTTGTACATGCTATCGTAGTACCAGGTACCCACCACGCCCACCGCGATGTGGAAGTTCTTCTTGTGGTCGAAGTCGAAGGAGCGCGGCTTCTTGCCACCCACGGTGTCGCGCGCTGCGGCGAGCACCTCGGCCTCGGTGGGCATCTTGGCGCGTTTGGTGTTGAACTCGAGCATCAGCGGTACGCGGAAGCCGCTCTGGCGCAGTTTGCTCTTGATGAACTGTGGAGATTCCACCGGGAAAGCGGTGATGGTATCGCCCTCGAAACGGATCACACTGTTATCGCGGAAGCGGTAGTTGGTGAATTCCCAGCCCAGGCCGGTGAGCAAGCCCACATGGTGCGATCCGAACTCGATCTTCTGTTCCATGAAGTTGATGGACACGAAGCGCGACCGGCCTTGGTCGAGCTGGAGGAAGTCATACTCGCGCGGGAAATCGCCGCTGCCATCGGGACCCAGGAGTGCGTTGGCACCGATATCGATACCGCTCCAATAGGTGAACTGATTGCGGCGCTCCTTGCGTAATTCCTTGAGCACATCGCTCACGCTGTCCGTCTCCGACATCCAGTTCTTATCCTCGGAGGTGATGGTGATCTTCTTCCGCTTCGTGTTGATCACCAGTGGGCTTGGCTTGTCCGTTGTATCGGGGTCGGAGGTGATGTGGGCGTAACCGCCCTCTTTGGAGTTCACCCCTAGCTCCAGCCGCTGCTTGTTGCGGGTCTCCACGGAATCGGTCTGGGCCACGGCTAAGGATGCGCTATTCGCGAGGGCCAGTGCAAGGATCAGCTTGTTCATGATCGTCGGTTTCTATCCATAGGACGGACTGTTCCACGCATAGTTACAGGCCCGCCATGAAATGCGAAGAGCCCCGCTAGGCGAGGCTCTTCAAGGATCCAGGTCCTACCGGATCATACTTTCTCCGGCCGGAAGTTGAACACCATACGCGTGGTCTTCCAGCTTCCATCGGGATTCTCACCGATATCGATCCGGGCCAATTTGCGCAGGACGTAAGCCTTCAGGTGTGCGTTCGAGGAACTGCAATCGATCACCTCGACCCGGCCTTCCTTGTTGATCACGAAGCTCACGAACACTTCACCGGTCATATCCTCTTTGGCCAAGAGCGGGAATGCGAGCGTGTTGTTGAGGGCGCGATCGAGGGAACGCTCGAGCGCGGACTTCTTCGTGGCCGTGTTCATGCGAACGGGTTCTGCGGCGTTGGTGTACCCGAGGGTGAACACGGTGGCGAGCAGCAGGAGTGAACGGGAGATCGTGGTTTTCATGGCGCAGTGGTGTTCGTTGGTATCTGCCCATATGACGCGGTGGTACCCACCCATGTTACGATCGGGACCGCGGATCGTGACGAGCGGCGGATGGATGGTGATGAGCGGAATGGATCGCTCTTCAATACGGCTGCGTTCAGCGGCTCGCACTGATACTGAGGTTGCGACCGAGCCTCAGGTTGAACCCGTTGATTCCGCCCTTCGCCTTTCGCTCCAAGTCGAGGCCAGCGTGCGCGCCACCCACCACCTTCAGTGTCCGATCCACGGCAGCCATGGCATCTTCACCGTCCAGTGGTGTAGCACTCCGCTCAGGGGTGCCGAGTACACGCTCACGTAAGGCGCCAGCGAACACATCGCTCAAGGTGCGCCCGTTCGACGTGGAGATCGCCGCCGAGCGCTCAGCCGGTGCGTTGACCTCAGCGAGTTGTTCGGGTTCTTCCGCGGTCGACCGACTCGGATCGAGCCGTGCAGGTTGCTCTTGGGCGGGCACCGGCTCTTCCGCGATCAAGTGGTCCTGCTCATTCCGAGTGGGCTCCACGGGCAGCTGCACCGGCCGTTCCATTGGTGGAGCATAACGCTGTTCAGGGTGTTCGTCCGTGGCAACCGGACCTCGTTGATCGCGGGGCACCACCGGCTTCACGAACGAGGTGTCGCTACCGGAATGCCGCTCCGCGCCGGTGATAGGCTGCGCTTGCTCCTGAGGGTTTTCCTCCTTCGCGTTGTCCTCGGTGGTCGTGACCGGTACGCGTGCGATCCGTTCTTCAACGCCATCAGGACTGCGCAGATACCAGAATCCCACGGCAATGAGCGCGGCAACGGAAGCGGCGGCAGCCATCCGTCCGTACCAAGAGCCGAACGCGATGGGTATCACTCGGCCTTCCCGCTTCTTCAGCCCTTCCTTCCCCGCGAATCGGACCGGCGTGGCCTCGATCCGTGTAGCCTTCATCAACGTCCATTTCCGTTCAAGGGCTTCATGCTGCCGCAGGAAACGATCCAACGCCTGCTCCTGTGCAGCGGAGAGGTCCCCCTCCAAGCGCGCGATGAGGTGATCGTCCAAGGTCTGCACGGTAGGCCTTCCCAAGGGCGGGTAATGGCGCTCCAGATCTCGCTTCGCAGCGAATGCGATGGCCTCGGGCACCAACTTGGTGAGGGCAAAGGTCCGCTCCGCTTGCTGCCACTCGGGATGTGCGATCAAGTACGCGCGCAAGGCATCCTGCTGTTCCCGATCGAGGTCACCCTCGAGCCGGGCGATCAATTGATCCTCCACAGTGGACATGCCCACCAGGCCTACCGGCGGGATGGAACGCTTCAGGGCCTCCTTTTCCAAAGCTCCCAGCTCTGCCGCGATCACCGTCACCGATGGCAGCGCCACATCGTCGGGCGCCAAGTGCGGGTGCACGGCAAGAAAAGCATCGAGCTCACGCTCCTGTTGGGGCGTGAGGTTGCCCTCCGACCGATCCAGCAGCCAGGCTTCGTAGTTGGTATGGTCGAGCGATCCGTTCAAATCACAAGGTCGAGTTGGCCGATGTATTCCTTCAATGCGGTGCGTCCACGGTAGATGTACACCTTCACCTGCGCCAGGTTGAGCTGCGTGAGTTCGGCGATCTCCTCGTACGAATAGCCTTCAAGGTCGCGCAACAACACCACGCTCCGCTGCACGGCCGGCAGGGTGGCAAGGGCTGCATCCAACACTTGTTTCAGGTCGGGCTGGTGCTGCGAGGTTTGGTTCATGTCCAGGTGGAACTCCTCCATCCGTGTGCTACGTTGTCCCTTTCGCACCTCGTCCACCATCACGTGGTGTGCGGTGGTGAAGAGGTAACTCTTGGCCTTGCCCCCGTCCACTTCCTCCACCTTCGACCACAATCGTGCGAAGCTCTCCTGCACCACGTCCTTGGCGAGCTCCTCATCGCGCAAGTGTTTGAGCGCGAAGCGGTAGATGCCATCGGCATGCAGGTCCACTGCGGTATTGTACTCGGAAGGCGTCATCGGGGGAGGGAGCCCGTTCTACTTCTTAGACGCCCTTCTCGCTCGGAAGTTACAGCCTTGAAGATCAAGTCCCCGACACGAAGATGCGCTCAGGGAACCGAAGGGTGAAGGTGGTTCCCTGGCCTAGTGTGCTGCGCACATCGAGTTGAACCCCATGGCTGTGCAGGATGGTCCGGGCTGTGGTGAGACCCAGACCCAAGCCGCCGGGCCGACCACTGTAGAAGGGCTCGAACAAACGCTGTAGGTTCTCCGGCGGGATCCCTTTGCCATTATCGGCGATCTCCATGACCACCGCCGAGGGATCGCGGGTCACGGTGAAAGCAAGCTGCCCTTTGGCGGGCTCCATGGCCTCCACGGCGTTGACCGCGATATTGGTGATGGCGAGGTTGATGAGCTCGCAATCGGCCATCACTTCTGGCAGGTCCTTGATGATATCCACAACAGCTTTCATCTGTTTCAGATCCATCCGATCGTTCACGGCTTTGAGGGCATTGTGCACGATGTCATCCATACGACATGGCGCCAGGTTCAGCTCCCGTTTGCGCGATGACTCGAGCATCTCCTTGATGAGGGTGCCGATCCGCTTCAGGTTACGATCCACGATGGCGAAATAGGGCTGTACGGCATCGGCCTTGTCAGCGACCTCATCCTGGATCTGCTCGATGGCCAAGTGGATATTGGTGAGCGGATTGCGCACCTCGTGGGCCACTGTCCGGGTGATCTGCGCCGTTAGCTCTAACCGATCCGTCTCTTGATTCACGGCTTGCGCCCGCTTCTGTTCAGTGATATCACTGAACGTGACCATGAAACCATCCTCAAGCTTCACCGCGTGGTGTCGGTACCAGCTATCAAGCCCGGAGCCGGCGTAATGGAACTCCTTCACCGAAGGCTCGTTGGTATCAACGGTATGCACGTAATCGTCAAAAAGCCCGTGGGTCCTGTTCTCGGGCATCTCCTCCAGGAGCCGCTTGCCCACAAGGTCCTCTCTACCCACTGCGATATTGGCCATGCGATTGGAGCTGAGCCACTCGAAATCGACGATACGACCTCCAGCATCACGAATGGATCGGAATGACATGATCCCGCTGGGTGAAACATCAAGTACTTGCTGCAGCTGGTTCTGCAAACTAGCCCGTTGGGCTACCTCTAGATCAAGGTCTCTCACCTTTGCCCGCAATGTCACACGCACCGCCTCGTTCCTGCGCAAGGTGCGAGTGAGCCGCCAGAAAAGCACGGCCGTTGCGAGTATCGCCAACAAGGAGTAGACCACCAACATGAACGGCGCATCCACCCCTTCCTCACGTTCGCGGTTCAACAGAGCATCGCGACGGGCGATCCGGTCGTTGACGAATCTGGAATGGACCTGGCGTAAGGTGTCCATTACGGCTTTGGCTTCGCGAAGGTCGTAGGCCAGTGATGGCGAACGCACCACCGGTTCCCCATTGTTGTAGGCCATGGCACGCCAGCGGGTCTCCAGATCGGAGGAAAGAGCGCGCAGCCGGGAAAGGGCCGCACCATCAGCAGGCGTGGAACCAAGAATCCGATCCTTGCGGTGTGATCATACAGCCTGCGGTTGGCCAGGCGATACGGTTCCAGGAACGTCGAGTCGTTGGTCAGCTGGTAGCCGCGCACACCGGTCTCAGCATCGCGCAAGCTTGAAAGGAAGCCTTCAAGCTCCAATATGGCCAGGTTGTGGGACCGCACCTCCTTAACGGTGCGGGCATATTGCCTGATGTTCCTGTAGGTGGCGTAGAGCAGGATGAGCATGACCACCATGGTGCCTATGTACAGCATGGTGGTGAGCCTTCGCTCATGGCGATCCTTCTGTAGCTCGACCATGGTTGATCGTATGACCGTTTAACGCAGAGGCCGAGGATCAGACCTCCAGGCCGTACGACTTCAATTTGTTGTACAAGGTCTTGCGGTCGATGTTCAGCTGTTCCGCGGTGCGCGACTTATTGTAGCCGTTCCTTTCCAACGCTTGAAGGATGGCTTCACGCTCCGCTTGGTGCGCTACTCCGCGCAAGCCATCGCCCCCACTGTTAGAGGAAGCGGGAACATTCGCCGATCCGAGGTCTTCCGTTCTTCCCGAGGCACCGCTGAGAACGATAGCGGGCAGACAATCCGCGGTGATCCTGGACCGGTACTGAGGCAGGACCGCACGTTTGATCACATTACCCAATTCGCGTAGGTTGCCGCTCCAGGTATGCCCACAGATGTGGCCCAACGCCGCTTCCTCGAACCCCTCCACCTGACGCCCGAGACGCTCGTTGGCCAGCGTGATGAAGTGTTGTGCGAAAGTGGGGATATCTTCCCGACGCTCCCGTAATGGCAGCAAGTGGATGGTGAATTCCTGGATCCTGTGCAGCAGGTCCTCGCGGAATCGGCCTTCTGCGACCGCCTTGCGCAGGTCCTCGTTCGTAGCCGCGAGGATGCGTACATCAACTTCGATATCCTTGGTACCACCGATGCGCTTGAACTTCCGCTCTTGGAGCACGCGCAGCAGTTTGATCTGATTCTCGTAGGTGAGGTTCCCGACCTCGTCCAAGAACAAGGTGCCGCCATCAGCTTGTTCGAAGCTCCCCGCGCGATCGCTCACGGCTCCGGTGAAAGACCCCTTGGTATGGCCGAACAGCTCGCTGCCCGCCAATTCCTTGGGCAACGCTCCACAATCGACGGAAACGAACGGTGCCTTCGCGCGCGTGCTCTCCGCGTGGATGCGTTTGGCCACGAACTCCTTTCCGGTACCGGTCTCGCCGGTGATGAGCACGGACATATCGGTCGGTGCCACCAACGCGATGTGTTTCGAGATCAGCTGTGCCGATGCGCCTTGACCATCGACATAGGTGGTCGATCGTTGTGCGCCGGCCGCCTTTCCGCGTGGTGCATTACCACTTTCGGGGTTACGTGCCGTGTCCCCAGCGGCCAAGGCATCCTGTACACGCATGAGGAGTTCATCCGGATACAGCGGCTTCCCGATGTAGTCGAACGCGCCTTTGCGCATGAGATCAACAGCCAGCCGCACTTCCGAATAACCCGTTATGATGATGACCTGGGTACTCGCGGAAACGGATCGGATATGCTCCAGCATGCGTGGCGCATCGGTGTCGGGCAAGCGGTGATCGCAGAGAACGAGATCGAAGCGCTTGTGGGCGAGCTCTTCACGCGCTACAGCGCCGCGATTGGCCGTGGTGACGGCATAGCCGTTCTTGGTAAGTAACCGAGCGAGGAGGAGACACAGGTCCTGATCGTCGTCGATCACGAGGATGTTGGCGGTGGACATTGTGGTGGACTTTATGGTAAAGGCTCAGGCCTGGAAGCCCAAGGTCCGGATGCTTGAGAAGATGATCTCCCGGTTGAACGGTTTGGGGATGAAGACATCGGCACCTGCAGCCACCGCCCTTCCCCGTTCAGAGTCCATTGCACTGATGGCGATGCAACGCGCATGTGGAGAAACCGCCTTTACCTCGGGAATGAGCTCATAGCCTAGACCATCAGGTAGGTTGACATCAACGAACACGGCATCGTACTTCGCCTGCTCCAATGCCGCACGTCCCTCTGCCAATGAATGGGCGAAATAACATTGCGTGCCGGTGCGGCGTAGCATCGCGCACAACAATTCGCAGATCTCCTGCTCGTCATCAACCAAAAGTGCGTTCCTCATGACTCGTTCTCTCTCCATGGCCGTTGCGTGATACGGCCCAAATTATCAGGTCGTGGGTCATCGAAGTGCCATACGTCGTATGATCCCTTACGCGTTGAACTATGCGAACACAAGGCATGCCGAACGATGAATAAGCCTTGGAACAACACCTCCAACACGCCCAACAAGATAAGCCTGGGGAAATATCTCCCCAGTACCGTAGAACAAGCTCCCATTCACTTTGGCTAGCATCTCAAGGGTCAAGATCCTGCAAACCTCTTCTGTCCGCCGTGGCACGACTTTGGCCTCTTCCGCAGCGTGCCGAAACGGGGGTTATATATCAGCAGGAACCGTTTGCTGGGCTGGGCTTGTATCGCTTTGGTCCTCTCGATCATCTCCGGCACCATTGCATTCGGCGAGGTTGAGGGCCCAAGCACCCACTACCCGCGGATAGCTTTCATCACGTTCCTCTTGGTCTTCGTACTGCTACTCGTACTGACCACGGTGGCGCAGGAGAAGGAATGAGACGTGCGAATGCACTTCAACGCAAAGCCTAGGCCTATAAACTATTCCGATCCGCGATCTCGCCCAGATACCAGGCGAATAAAGAAGCCCGACACCCTAGGGTGCCGGGCTTCCCCTAGGCGTCCGATCAGAGGAGGATGATGAGCAAAAGGACGATGATGATGACACCTGCGGTACTGATGTAGATGACGCTTCCGCCCCTATTCAGCTCCGTCATGGTCCGCTTAAGCTCCTTGTATTCAGTTCGAAGAGCCTGGCGTTCATGGTGTGAAAGTTCAGAACGATCCGTGCCAATGATCACCTCTAGGCGGCTCTTCGTATCCAGCACATCCTGTTGTTGGGCGCAGTCCAATAGTTCGAACCTTGCCTGGTCAACGATGACCTGTTTTTCGCCGATCGGTGCTGCGAACGATCTTGTTAGACCCACTGTCAGGGCCAATATGGTGAGTGTGATCCGCATTGTCGTATGGTTTTAGTTCTGATGAGGTTCACCTGGCGAGCCGCAATCGAATGCCGGCGCTCAAGTTGACTTGGTTGACACGCGGATCCGTCCGAAAGCGGTCACCTTGGAAAACATCGCTCATGGCCACATTGTAGCCTCCCTCTACGAAAAGAAAGCCCACCTCCAAACCTGCACCTGCACCAATGAACCATTGCGTACTGGTGGTTTCCACATCCAACTGATCATTGTTCAGTTCAGCGCTCAGGTTGAGCAGTGCGGTGGGGCCGCCCACGACATACAGGTTGAATCCGGGTTCATCGCCAGGATCCAGTAAGTGACGACCTACCATGAGTGGCACTCTTAATGACCTATCGGTGTACCGGAACTCCACGTCGGTCCCGATCGGCGCTCCTGCAGCGTCAAGACCAGCAACGGTGTAGTTGAGATTGCGCACTTGAAAGTGAGCTCCTGGTCGCACGAACCACAGGCCGCCGAGCATGAGGTCGACGCCGGCATGATAGCCTGCACGACCCACCCAACGCTCATCACCAGCATCGGTCACATTACTGCCGTTATATCCACCACCGAACCTGAACTCTTGCCCATACAGCACCGTGCTGGCCGATAGGACGGTGAAAAGAAGGAGCGATCTTGACGTCATGAGGTGTGGTATTGTCGCAATCCCATGTCCATCTTCATGCCACTCGTAGTGCGCTTCGCTCCCGTTAGGACATCCGCAACAAATTCCCCAAGGTCCTGTGGAACGTGGAATGGGCGCCCCTCGCCGATAAGCTCGTTCTTCAGCATGACCCATCAGGCAATTGCCGATGACAAGCAGCCCTATCCGAACACTACTTAGACCTGTGAGGGGCCTCGATCCGACCGGAGTATCCTCGCCATTCAAGTATGCCTGCGGGGATCGTTGCGATCAGGACACATGCTCCGATCGCGGTCTAGCCTAAAATAAGAAGGGCCGCTCTTGCGAGCGGCCCGGACGTTCCTGATGATCCTCTAGTTGCTCGGTATACCGAGGGAGACGAAGGCCTGGACACAGCGGTTCTTCGCATCCCCGAGAAGAAGGTCAGCCGCATCGGTATCGGCCACATTGGTAAGACCGTGCAAGTAACGCACACCGACTTGTACTGGCCCTGCGTTGAATGCAACCCCGCCTCCGAGGCCGAAGTCCATGGTGGCGAAGCTGTCCTTGTCCAACTCCTCTGACCCCGATCCAAGATCACCGGAGGTGCTCACGTTCGCATTCAGGAGATAGCCTGCATAGGCCCCGGCTTGTAGATCAACGATACCGCCCACGCGGAAGGAAGCCATTACAGGAAGCTCGATATAATTGAGGTTGAAGTCGACCTCTTGATCGATCAGTCCGAAGAAGCCCGAATACGTGGTGTTCGAGCCTTTTCCGGAATAAAGCAGTTCGATCTGGAGCCCAAAAGCCTCTTCAGGCATGGTGCGGAAGAAAACCCCTCCATTCACTCCAAGCCGGGTCTTCTCTTCGTTCGCCGCATCCACGGCCAAACTGGAAAGGTTCAATCCGCCTTTGATCCCGAAAGCTGGGCCTTGTGCGGAAGCAACGCCTGCGCCGGTGGTCAACAGTGCAGCAAGTACGATCCGATGTTTCATTGAATTCTGTTTTGCATGTAGTGGAGCAAATTCGTGCCGATCGATCCTGTGCTTGAACCTTGTTCGGCACGAGGCGCAAGACCTCACGGTGGGCAATGATCTTCCCATGCAGGCCTTCAACAATGAAAGCCGCTCGGAAAGGAGCGGCTTCCATTGTTGTATGATAGGCTGACCCTATCGCACCTCTGCCACGAAGTAGTGGCTCAATCTCCAGAACGCGTCGGGGTCCTTGATCTTCAAATAGGCGAGCTCATCCTTCTCCTTCACGATCTCATAGGACCCTTCAGGGTGTTCTGTAACGAACTCCACCTTCTTGCCTTCGAGCGGAATGCGCTCCGTGTTCCGCGTATCGATGGTGCTGAGGGCATTTCCAGCGAGACCGCTATTCAGCTCTGAACTACGCCCGATGCCGAGGACACCACCTTCACGTTTCACCACTCCTTTCGCCTCCAGATCCTTGGCGGACCCTACAGCATACCAGGCGGTGTGCATCTCATTCCCCAGTTGCTCGATGGTGGCTTCACGGCGGGCCATTTCCAGTTCGAAGGCGTTCAATTTCTGGTTCACCTCTTCGATCTTGAAGTCCTTAGCGAGAAGATCCTCCTTCATCAGGGTGATGGCCGAGTCGCGAGACGCCAATTCGGTGTCCAAGGCTTTCAGCTTCTTGCGCAACGAGCCCGAATCCACTTTGGACTTGTCCAGTTTCTTCGTCAACTCAGCGATCCGATCGCGGCTCTCCTGCATCAATGAATTCATCAGCTGTATGTCGCGCATGATGCGTTCTCGTTGATCGACCGTAAGGTTGGCCTCATCCGGTGGGAGCAACTTTTCGCGGTCCTCGATCATGGCGAGATTCTCTTCGATGTCGCCGAAAGAACGGGTCATATCGGCAATGAGCGAATCACGGGTCTGCACCTCGTTCTTCAGTCGGCTATTCTCGTTCAAAGCAGCCTGCTCGCTTTCTGTCGGTCCACTCTGGCAAGCTGCAAGGCCCAGTACGAAGAAGGCAGAGCTGCCTGCGGCTCGTAGGGAGGTTTTCAGGGTGTGCATGGGTTCTGGGTTTTGCCATGCTTCCTCCGATCGGATGCCGATCTACATTGAGCACGAGGGTGACCGCAGAGCGGGGCGTGTATTCCCCGGATCGTGGTGGAGCCTTCCACAGTAGTGGTCAAGGTCGGACGCGACCTACATCCAGCGAACGCGCAACGAAGCCCTCGATGCGTTGCAATCCTTCGCGCACCTTCACAAGGCGTTCCTTCACCATCGAAAGATCGGTGGCCTCCTCAAGCATATCGGTATGTAAATGAAGGACGGTGAGCGGATCACGCACCTGGCTGGTGATCCGATCTTTCGTAGCTCGTTGCTCGTCCATAAGCATGCGCAGTTCCACTTCGCGCAAGGCGCTGGTGCCGATCTCGCGCAGGATATCGATCTCCAGCGCTGACCACTCACGCGGCACGAAGTCCACCACGCAGAATGAACCAATGGGTTCACCGCTCGAAAGGAATAGGGGCATGCCCAAGTAAGCAGCCACACCGAACTCCTTCACCGTGGGGATGTCCTTGTACAGCGGATGCTCCCTGGCATCATTCACAACCAACGGCTCATCGTTGAGTATGGCCAAATGGCAGAACGTCCTACCCGTCACCCGACGCACGGTGGCCAACGGTTCCGGCATGCCATAACAGCTCTTGAAGAGGTCATGGTCGGTCTCGACCACGGAGAAGAACGAGATCGGAGCACCCGTCACCAGCGAAGCCAAACGGGTGAGGCGATCGAACGCCTCCTCGGCAGGTGTGCCCAACAAACCGGTCCGCTTCACCGCATGAGAACGGCCTTGGTCACTTACCAAGGCCGCTGCCCTTTCAATTGCATCCAACATGACCGAAAGATAGATGAGCTCCGGGGGTGGCTGTGCGCGCCATCCGCTCAACCCTTCCTGGCAAAGGGAGCTGACCGATCAAAGTTCTCCGCGTTCAGCCGCCTTCTTCATCCTGTCGTTCGCGTAGATGGCTATCTCCACTCGACGATTCTTCGCCTTTCCCGCACTGGTGGAATTCTCATCCACAGGCTGCGTCTCACCATATCCCATGGTGGTGGTCCGTCCCGCTTTCAATCCTTGTGCGACCAAGTACCGCTGTACACTGCGGGCCCGCGCTTCGCTGAGTTCTTGATTGTGATCATCGGCACCATCAGCATCCGTGTGTCCTTCGATCAGTACCTCGGTGTCTTCATATTTGTTCAACGTGGCCGACAGCTCCTTGAGGTTGGCCTCTGAGGCTTGGTTGAGGTCGCTTTTATCCACTGCAAAGAGCAACCCACTGTCGAAGGTGATCTTGATCCCCTCCCCGACCCGTGTCACTGTCGCTCCATCCAGATCGTTGCGCAACTCTTCGGCCTGCTTGTCCATATGCCGACCGATGAGCGCCCCTGCCGTACCACCAACGACTGCGCCGATGATCGCCCCCACGGCTGTACCGTCCTTGCCCCCTATCTGGTCTCCGATCACCGCTCCGAGGCCGGCTCCAGCACCTGTACCGATCGCGCCCCCTTTGACCGCGCGCGAAGCATTGCAGGCCGAGAGGATGGTCGCCGCAGCGAGCATAACCCCCATTGTCATTCTCATGTTCGTCATCTTGGTGGTATTTCTCGATCCTGTATATGATCGCATGCCGAGACTTTCCAAGGCGACAAGGGACCGAGCATCGTGGCGTGCATGCCACATGATGAGCAAGAAGAGCCTCAACAGGCGCTGTACTTCAGCGATCGAAACGGAACAGCGGAGCATGGTCGCTCTTCCTACCGAGGATGGAATCACGGATGATCCCAGCGGCCACGACACTGAAGGTGATCCCATTCCCACCCATACCCAGCGCGAACCAGATACGAGAACCCACCGATGCACGATCGATGTAGGGCAAGCCATCCTTCGTAGAACCGAAGGTCCCACACCAGCTGAATTCTCGCTTGAGGTCGAGGTCCGGCATCAGTCGCCTTACGTCCTTGTGCAGCCTCTCACATTTCCGATCAAGGAAGGCATCACGCATGGCAGGGGCACGGAAAGGCAGATCCCGTCCCCCCACGATGATGCGTCCGTCAGGCGCGGTGCGCAGGTAGAGATAAGGTTGGGCCGTCTCCCATAACAAAGCGCGCTCAGGCCAAGGTTGAACTGCGGCTCTGGGTTCACTGATGAACGCGTAGGTACTATTCAAGCTGACAACGTCTTTCGGCAAGGTGCCATGCGCTTCATAACCGGTGGCCAGGATACAATGCTTCGCTCGGACGTTGAACCCACCCTGTGTGCGCAGAACCACACCTTCCCGATCCTCCTCCACCTGCAGTACGGGGGTTCGCTCAAAGATCCGCACACCACGTTCACGACCATATCGATGTAGGTCGTGCGTGAATCTCCACGCATCCATCTCTGCTGCTTGTTCTGTCCGGATGGCGGCAGGAACATCGAAGGGAAGCCACTTGCGGCAAGCGCTCCCTTGCTCGAAGACGGTCTCCATTCCATGTGCATTACGCATCTGCGCCTCGTTACGCAAGTCCTCAACATGGCGATGGCGACTGGCGAACTGGATGCTTGGCCTCCGCTCGAGTCCAACGTGGCCTATCCGCTCAGCGATACCGACCAGGTCATCAACAGCCCCCCAACACGCTTGGTAACTGCGCACAGCGTGGGAACCACCAACCAAGGCGGCCAGCTTATGCAGCGGCGTATCGATCTCATATTGCAACAGCGCTGTGCTGGCACAAGTACTTCCCGTGCCCAGTGCACGGGCGTCAAGAACCACACATCCGATCCCCGCTTCCACCAGGTGGAATGCGCACAAGGCCCCGGTCACACCTCCGCCAACGATGACGACATCTTCGCGAATGTCATTCTGCAATGGTGAATGGACCGGCCCGATGCCATTTCGAACCAGCCAGAACGGTATTCCACCGTGCAGGTCGTAACGCCCCTGTTCAGCATCGTTCGAGCGCTGTAGGTCAAGGATGCTCATGGGTGACCGATCACTCAACCCGCGGGACTGATCTGAACGAACTGGGGCCTGCGGCGCTTGAGACAGGCGGATCAGCACGCTCCGGAACCATCGATCCTAAGACGCGGCCCGGATCCACCGTGCTATTTGTCCTCTTACTTGACCGAATTCGCCTCGGAACGCATCTTCTTAGCCGTTGTTTCCGCCTCACCCTTGAGGTCCTCTAAAAGACCCTCTCCCTCGCGAAGCATCTCATTCAAGCGATCCTTCAACGCATCCCCTTTCCGCATGATCTTTTTACGGGTCTCTGCACCCGAGCGAGGTGCCAAGAGAACACCAAGTGCGGCTCCAGCTGCTAGAGCAGTGAGCGCAATGGCCAATGAACTTTTGGTCGACATGATGGATCTTATTTACCCCTTGGCAGACTACCATCGTGCCAGGATCGACAGGTCCCGTCGATCCCTTGTTATCCGAGGCAGAACTTCGATCATGTCGTCCGATCCCATCCCCAGTTGGGTATTGGGTTCCACACTGGTCCCATCCATTGCGTTCCTAAGGTTCTGGCGCAGAACCTGCATAGGAGGCATCACGAAATACGACCATGACCACCACCAAGAACATCCTGACCGGGGCGATCCTGACGGCCATCATCATGATCGCGTTCACCATCCACCGCATTTCTGACGAACGCTCCAGTCTTCGCGCGGATCAGATGGAGATCTCCCATATCACCTATGGACTTTTCGACCCCACTGAATGGAAGAATGTGATCGTGCGCATCATCCGATCCAAAGTGATGGAGTTCGAATTGGTCGGAGCCGATCGTGAGCAGGTCCGGAAGCGAACGATCGATCTGATGAACGGTCTACTCTCCGAGGTGGAGGTAGTGCTCAAGAAGAAGAATCGTGAAAGCGGCTTGGGCGGAGCTGTGAAGAATGCCGTCATCAATATGATCGTGGACATGGATGCCATTCGTAGTGGCGTGCCGCGGTATGCCGACATGGTCGTGGAATACGCGAACGACCCGGAGAACCGCGATGAGATGCAGTGCTTTGCGCTGGATAAACTCAACGAAGTAGGCACTTCAACGGACGGAAAAGTGGACAGAAGCTTGTTCCAAGCAGCACTGACCAGGTACGACTGCGTGAACAAAGTGGCAGCGCTCGCCATCATCGAACAGCGCATCTCCGCGATCGACCGTGCACTTCGAGCAACCTATATCCTTCTCGGGCTAGCGTGCAGTACATTGCTCATCCTTGCCCTCACCGCCCCGGCGGGCCACCGCGCTCCACTTGTCGCGACCATCGCTACGGGGATCTGTCTACTCGTTCTGGGACTGCAACTACCCATGATAGACATCGAGGCGCGCATCGAGGTGTTCGAACTAGTCGTGTTAGGAGAACCGGTGCGATTCAGCGATCAGATCCTATTCCACCAGAGCAAGAGCATCCTCGAGGTGGTGCGTGTACTGCTGGAGGAGCGGAAACCCGAACTGATGCTCGTTGCGGTCGCCGTATTCGCATTCAGTGTCGTATTGCCTACATTGAAGATGTTGCTCTCTGGCGCCACCCTGTTACGTCGACGCGAATTCCAAGGGAAATTCATCGGGTTCTTGGTCCATCGCGCTGGCAAGTGGTCCATGGCCGATGTGATGGTGGTAGCCATCTTCATGGCGTTCATCGGCTTCAACGGGGTCGTGGACGGTCAGCTGAATTCACTTGAGGATCACACGACATCCGTGCATGTGCTGACGACGAACAACAGTTCACTTGAAGTGGGATTCTACCTCTTCACTGGATATTGCATGATCGGATTGATCACCTCCACACTCCTTCCTTACGCGCTGCGACACGACCGCTGACCAGAAAGGCAACCTGGTCCATGCATCATTCCGACTCCCCGATACGAACGACTTACCAGCGTCGTGAGGCTCCATTGCCTTTGCCTTCGGCTCAGGGTGCTCACAGCGCGTTCATCACCCATGGTGTGGATCGATCCACGTCCGAGAGCTAGGCCACGGAAAGTCCGGCGGGACTACAGTCCTGCAGGAACACGTAGCGGTAAATGATCCGACAATGACTTGACGAATAAGAACGGGCCGCACGCTTTCGCGCACGGCCCGCCACCAATTGTCCCGCTCATAGGCAGCGGGACACCACCACTCCTCAATGACCGTCGTGGTCCTTGTCAGCGTCGGTCTTCTTATCCACCTTCTCAGCTTGACGCTGGAACCAGTTGCCGACATCATCTGCGGTCTTCCGCGTGTCGGCTTTCACCTCCTCCCATCCTTCGGCGGTGGCGGATCCCACATCGGTGAGGTTCGCATCCAACCGTTCCACCTGATCTCCTACCTCCACTTTGTAAGCTTCCCACTCTGCGCGCTCCTCAGCTTTCAAAGCAGGATCCTTCAACTTCTCCTCAGCGATGGCTAGTTCAACGGCCATCTTCTCACGCAGTTCGCGCAATTCGCGGCTCATCTCATCTTTCCCCGCCCGTAGGTCGTCCATCGCGTTGTCGACGTTCTGCTCCATTTGCTCTGCGTTCTTTGGCGTGTCGCTGCAAGCCGTGAAAGCGAGGAACGTGCCCACGATGGCAGCGTTGACGATCTTAGTGTTCATTGGTCTAGGGTTTTGTCGGCTGAGAACAACATCGGTACCAGATGCATGACCCGTGGACCATCACCGCTGTACTACCGGGAACCTAGCGTGATGGACCCCAGAGGAAGCCATGATCCGACCCAGGTTTCTCGGTATCACCGGGGTGGGTTGACCCAAGCATGGGGAGAACGGTCCCCGATCAGGTGTCCGGCAGAACCTCCTTCCGCTTCCGTTGTAACCAACGCGTTCCCCGCTCCATGGCCTTTGGTCGTTCCTTCAAGCGCTGCGCGAACACCAGTCGTACTAGCCCCACATCCCAAACGAACCGCTCTTGTGCACGTTGCCGGTACCCGATATGCTCCTGACTGAACACCACGCCCACATACCGCATTCGGGTGTTGTATCCCGCTGCGGCCCTCAGTTGGGTATGCCACCCAGTTCCGAGATAGGTGGTTGCTGAAAGTGCCTCACCGTGGTCTCTTCGAAGCACTTGTGCACTGATCCCGGCACCCACCGCACCACTGACCGAGGCGAACCACTTCTCGCCAAGAACATGGGTGTAAGCGTAGCCTAGCATCGGTCCGAGGTCATAGTACGATGCCCCTCGTACATCGGCGGTCAACGGGAACTGCTCACGGAGGCGGGTCGGGGTGAGCGCCGAGTCCGCGCGCAGTACGAACCCGGTCAGGTATCCACCGATGAGCCAGCTTCCCTGGGACTTCAACTGCACGGCATCCTGGTTGAAGCCTGCCCGGTAGCTGAACCGTTGATGGTTCAGGATGCGCAACGAGCTGATCCCGAAATTGTATTGGAGCACATCGGCACGGTACGGCAGCTCAGTGGGCCCCTCCCAGCCGAGGTCCTCTTTGGAGTGGCTGGTGATATGGTACCCTTTGTACACTTGCAGGAAGAGGTTCGTCGCCTGTTTCGTGCCATAAAGGTTGGCCTGCGCATCGAGGTATCGCGTCCGGCCCTTGCGATCCTCATCGTCATTCACGAAGGGCATGCGCACTCCGATGTTGAGCGTGAATTTGCGCAAGCTCGCCCCTACTCCGAAGTTGATCTGACCGTTCGGGCGGAACCGAAGGTCCTTATATGGTCCGTCGGATCGCAGGAGCATGCTGTTGAACTTGTGGCTCCCATAGAACCGGAGTGTCACACGTTGCGAAAGATCACGGACGTAATTAGCATCCTGCGTTGCGGTCTGCGCAGGGGCGCAAATAACGAAGAGCAGGAAATGAAGGAGCAGGAACGACCGGTGATGCATGTGCCGCGGAGGGGTACGAGTTGCACGTTCCGTGCCGGTAAGCTGGACGAGAAGTGTCTTGACGTGGACCAAAAGATAAGTCCTCATCAAACTTCCCACCCTATAACTTGGAACGGGATCGGCATGGCAGTGCCGACAAGACCTTATTTCCCCCATGTTCAACCGAACCGCCACCCCCCTTCGTCGCCATTGGCTCACCTTGACGAAAGCCGCGCAGGCATTCGTCGCGAACGACCCGATGAGCAAAGCGGCCACCATCGCCTACTATACGGTGTTCTCCATGCCTGCTGTCCTCATCCTCACGATCATGGCGGCCGCGACCTTATACGATGAAAGCACCGTGCGGGCTGCGCTGCTCGGCCAGGCCGCCAAGCTTATCGGGCCGAGCACCGCCGTGCAAGTGGGTGAGATGCTGGAGCAGGCGCGCGTTACGGAGACCCGCTTCTGGGCGAAGGTGATCGGGTTCGTGACCTTGGGTGTCAGTGCGGGAACGGTGTTCGCAAGCTTGCAGACGGCGTTGAACGATGTCTGGAAGGTGGAAGCCAAACCAGGTAGGGCCATCTGGAAATACCTCGGTACGCGTTTGCTTTCCCTGGCCTTGGTCGGTGGTTTCGGATTCTTGATGCTCGTTTCCCTGGTATTGGACACTGCTCTGGTAGCCTTCGCGGAAAGACTCACGCTATGGTTGAGCGGCATCGCGGCGGTGGTCGTTACCGTGCTCAATCTGCTGCTCTCCTTCGGTATCATCACCGTGGTCTTCGCGGTCCTCTTCAAACTCCTTCCCGACGCGCGCATCCGTTGGCGCGACGTGTGGAGCGGAGCCGTGCTCACCACGGGTCTCTTCACACTGGGCAAATACCTGATCGGTCTCTACATCAGCTACGCGAACGTGGGTGATGCCTATGGTGCAGCGGGTGCCATCATCATCATTCTCGTCTGGGTGTACTATTCAACGGTCATCATGCTGTTCGGCGCACACTTCACGCACGAGTACAGCCTGGCTGAACACGGCGGGGCAGCACCTTCCGAACACGCGGTCAGCGCCACGGACAAGCCGTAGAATGCTGTAGGAGGCACGGTCAGCGCTTAGTGGTCCTATCCAGTACCACTTGGGGCAGCATACTTTGCTTCGCTCCTTCACGCACCCCGGCCCATAGGAAATTGAACAACGAACGGTCCTGACGTCGGTCCCAGGAATAGCTCGTCCATCCTTCTCCGTCCTTCTCACCGGTCCTTCCTCCCTTCACCACCGCGTTCATGATGCTGTTGAGCACCGGGTCCAGTACGTTCTCTTTTCCGCCTCTGCGATCCACGCGCAAACCATCGTAGCGCATCCAGCATTTCGCTGTCGCGCGGGCGTCATCACCTGTCATCCGTAGGATCAACGTATCCAAACGACCCTCCGGTGTGGCCACACCGGTGAGTGGGGCCAACACATCATTCAGCCTTGCGAAGCGCAGGTCGCCCACCATGGCCTCCACCATGATCCGGTCCGTGGTGTCGCCAACAGCACCGCGCAGTTCGAGTTGCACAGGTGTTCGATCGAACGCCCTAGCGGTCGCCCTCACGAGAAGCGTATCCCCAGCCACATGACGCAGGTTCATCACGACCGCAGCGATGCTATCGAAAGGGATATGGGCATAGCCCCGCAAGGGGTCCACACGCTCGTAGTAGCTAACATCCATGTCGTCCACCAGCACACTATCAAAGCCGGTGTTCAAGGGCAGCGCTCGAAGTAGTCGTGCTGGCAGCTGCTTGTGTTTGAACGGTGGGTCCGGTCTGTGTTTATCGCGAGCCACCTGCAGATCCGCTGAACTTATCCGAATGGAACGCGCACGCGCCACGCCTCGTCTACAGGAGCCAAGGTCTATACCCGACATAGTGATCCGACCCACCGTTCCAGCGATGACATCGCGCTCCAAGGTCACGCGTTCAGCTAAATGCCGCACATCGACCGGCCCGAAGTCGATCCCATCGATGGTTATCCGTGTCCCCCTCTCGGAAAGGGTGATCCGCTGCACGGACAACGTGGAATCTGCGAAAGGCGACACCAGTGATCCGACCAACAAGGCTTCTAGCGCTTCTGCGCGCAACACCGTATCGCCCAAC
>Ga0209812_10000551_pt1 | contig 33338 bp, 29 predicted proteins | sample JI71714BDNA_FD_187502 | JGI IMG/M metagenome (GOLD analysis project Ga0209812, IMG submission 187502) | Wastewater effluent complex algal communities from Wisconsin, to seasonally profile nutrient transformation and Carbon sequestration -... | ecosystem: Engineered > WWTP > Effluent > Algae...
CGCAACCACGGGGCGGGGCAACCACGGGGCGGGGCAACCACGGTGGGATTGCCCCTACTCATTTAGACTTGCGATAAATAAGAGCAAGTCTGAGAAAGAGGGTTTCTTTATTCTGGTTTATTAATTACTTTTGCCAAAGCAGAAAAAATGTTTGCATTAAACCAATAATTACACCTAAAACGCCTCCTAAATTGACAATCCCCTGTAATTCACTTTTCACAATTCCCTCAATAGCTAACTCTAAATCTCTAGGAGAAGTTGCCTTAACACGATTAATAATAACTTGATCTATATTTAAAATAGGAATCGCTTGCGCGACAATTTTTTCCAAATCTCGCTCTAAATATTTATCTAAAATTATCGCCAATTCTTTACTGACTAATTCTAAGGAAGAAATCATTACCGTTGAATTTTGCAGACGAGTCAGAATTAAATGGGAAATATTATCCCAATCTATTGATAAACTTAAACTATGGATCATATCCGATCCTTTTTCTTGGAGATAATTACGGACACTATCTCGCATGGTTTTTCTTAATTGTCTTACCGTAGAAATGGGTAAATTTTGCATGGATAAATTTAAGAGCCATTCTTGAAAACGTTCTTTTAAGGCTAAGGATTTAATTAATTCACTAATACGTTCATTCGCGGCTTCTTTTTCATCCAGACAAAAGGTGCGTAAGCGAAGTAGAGTATTTCTTAATCCAAATAAATTGGCTACTACCCAATATGTGCCACTGCTTCTTTCTCTAAATCCTTCATCTATAATTAAAATATTGCGATCGGTGAGAAAATCAATTAAAACTTGACGTATTACTTCTGGGGGTAATACTACTTTTAATAACCAATCAGATAATTGTTGTGCTTGGGATTTTGTTAGTTGAAATTCTAAAATAATTTGGTCAAAAATTTGATTTAATTGAGTTTCTAAAAAATCTTCATTTTGTGCTAAAGTCTTTAAAACTTTAGGGACAGATTCCCCGACTAAATCTCGTAAAATATTCGCGAGTATTTTAGCTGTTTTTTGTTCATTATCGGCTTTTACTTGATCTAAAGCCAGATGAAATAACCAGAGAATACCCGCTTGGGTTCGTTCGGTTTCTAACAAACGTCTGGCTAAATTTTGTAATTCTTCAGGGGTGAGCAGGGACCCCATAATGGTATCTGATACTCTTTTGGCTAATCTTTCTTGGTTACTAGGAATCAACCCTGGGGTAAAGGGTAATTTTCGCCCCGCGATATAAATGGCTTTATAGGGACGAAAGAGCATTTTTATGGCTATATCATTAGTGAAATAGCCAATTATTCCCCCTAAAATGGGTGGGGCGATATAAAACCACATCTCTGAGAAATTCATATTAATTGGTGATAACCAATACTCCCATCATACCCCCTGCAATGGGATAATGGACGGCATGAGTAAAACCGGCTTCGTAGGCGAGTTTGATTTGTTCTGAGCCTGTGGGGAATTTTTCTAAGCTGGCATTAATATACGCGTATTCTTGGGTTAGGTTAAATTTTTCCGCGGTGGGGACAACCAGGTTTTGTAAATACCATTGTTGAAAGCTTTGCATTAGGGGGTTATCGGGACGGTGAAAGTCGAGGATCGCGGCTTTTGCTCCTTTTTTGAGGACTCGATGTAATTCTTGGAGGCTCAGGGGAATATTAGTAACGTTACGCAGGCCATATCCCATTGTTGCCGCGTCGAAGGTATTGGGGGGAAAGGGGATATTTAGGGCATCTCCTTCTACCCAAGAAATGGGGCTTGAGGGGATGAGAAAGGGTTTTTCTCGATGTTGCGCGATCGCGAGTTGTTGGGGTGAGAAGTCCACTCCAAAGACATAACCGGAAGGGCCCACTTGTTGAGACAGCGCGATCGCGATATCTCCACTACCACAACATAAGTCTAAACAGGTATCCCCAGGACGCGCATTACTCCATGTCACCGTCATCTTTTTCCAGACGCGATGTTGTCCCAAACTTAACCAATCATTAAGTTGATTATACATGGGCGCGATACGGTTAAATATCCCTTGGATCTCTTGGGCGTTTTGAGTCATGTAATGGGGAATTGGTAATGGGTAATTGGTAATGGGGAATGGGGAATGGGGAATGGGTAATAGGTAATCGGTAATGGGGAATCGATAATGGGGAATCGGTAATGGGGAATCGGTAATGGGGAATTAATAATTAACAATTGACCGTTGATAATTATTAATTATTAATTGTTAATTGTCAATTATGAATTGTTAACCTTCTTCCTTCTTCCTTCTTCCTTCTTCCTTCTTCCTTCTTCCTTCTTCCTTCTTCCCTCTTCCTTCTTCCTTACTTTAAAGCGGTTAACGCGATCGCCAATAATTGAGAAACAAGATGAATCGTAGTAAGTTCATCGGGGCGGAGAGTACAAGGGCGTTTCCATTGCAAAGAAAGAAGCGCGATGGGGTTTTCGTGATAGATAATAGGAAGACAAACATGAGCTTGAATGCCGGATGTTTGATAATGGGAAACATTAGCCAGATTAGCATCGGCGGAAACATTCACAGAAGCTTGAATATTTTGAGACGCGATCGCGCTTATCACCAGAGGATCATCAGCCAACCAATTTTCCACCGAGCCACCAGTGGAATGAGTGCCTTGGAGGGAGGTTAAACTACCCCCTTCGATCACTTGTAAAATACAAACATCCGCGCAGACATGATCGCTAATAATCTTCGTGAGAGGATCAAGACTCGTAGCTAGACTACTATATTCTTGAACCGTTTGCATTAAAAATTCCAAGAGTCGAGTTTGAACTTGCGATCGCTCTAACTCTTCAGTACGCTGTTTAAGTACCTCATAAGTCTCCGCGGCACGTTGGACCACCACTTTCAATTCATTGGGGTCCCAAGGCTTTGTGATATATTTATAAACCTGTCCAGAGTTGATAGCATCTACCAAATCTTCAATATCAGTAAATCCGGTTAAAATAATCCGCACCGTATTAGGAAACTGGGGGACTGTTTTACTCAAAAACTCCGTTCCCTTCATTTCCGGCATCCGTTGATCTGAGATAATAACAGCAACTTCCCCTTCCGCGTCTAACACTTCCAAGGCACGAATACCGCTTTCTGCCTTAAAAACGTTAAAATCTCTGCGGAAGGTGCGGTAGAGGAGATCCAGATTATCTGGCTCATCATCTACAACCAACATCTTAGGCTTTTTGGGTCGATTCAGGCTCATTAACTGGCGTTTAATGTTATCTAGCTCTGCGATGGCATTATCCATAAGATTACAATAAAAAGCCCTCAAGGAGTGGGGGCCATCAATAATTCTACATCCATCCATAGTATCAACTATAGAGTCTATCGCAATTTGTTTATTATGACTGACACACCGCAAAAGTTACCTTATTCTAGTTCGGATTCCCCTTTGACTGCCACAGAGACGGAGCAGTTAATCAAAATGCTGCGCCGTAAGGAACAAACTTGGGTTGACTGGGGACACGCGTGCTCGAAACTGCTCAAAGCGGGTTATAGTGCCCAGGCTATTTTTGAGGAAACGGGGTTTGAACCGATTCAACAAAATCAAGTTAGTGTCGCGGCACAAGTTTACACCAGTTTGGTTAATGGTGATGCCCCCCAAGAGGCGCGATCGCATTTTTTAACCAAGGGTAGTGATGTTTTGTATGAGTTTCGTATTTTAACACAAGCGGAACGCGTCGCCGCGGCTTCTTTGGCCTTATCTCATAAATTAGACTGTGATGAAGCCCGTGATGTCGCGAAAGCTGTCAAGGATTTTTCTCGTTTGGGGGTGATACCCCAAGGATTTTCTTCCCTACCTGGGGATACGGTGGCTTTTCAGTGTTGGAAATACGCCCGACAACAGTCCGATTTACAAACGCGATCGAGGTTAATTGCTCGTGGTTTAAAATTCGCACAAACACCGGAGGCTCGCCAACAACTTGAACAATTATTAATGGATTTTACAGTTGTTGCCAAAAAAACAGCGCCTCGTCTTCCCATTCATCGCTTTGAAACCGATGAAGAGTCACCCCGTATTATCGCGATCGCGGGTGAATTACCTCTTTCTACAGAAGATTGGAACTCCGTACCATTACTAGAACCCATAGAGCCTTTTCAACTGGTAAAATTTAATGGAGTTGGTGCATTAATCGCGATTCCGGGTTGGCAAGTGATTCGTTATGCCGAAGATCCGATCGGATTATTAGGAGATAGTCAGAATTTACCGACACCGATACTTGGTTTACCTGAACAAGTTTTAATCGTAGTCGATCGTAGTCAACGGCAATGGAAAGATGATAGTTATTTCATTTATGATAATAACGGTCAAATTGAGCTCCAATGGTTTGAAGATTTACCGGAACATTCTCTTTTAGGTCGTGTGCTTTTAATTATGCGTCCTAAGAAGATTATACTCGAAGATGGTTCCCTTGCCAAAGATGTTTGGCAAATAGATGATTAATTCTTGAAATAAGAGGGAAGTTGTAGGGTGGGTAAGACGGCCATTAACTTTTAATTGTAATGGGAAAAACTGGAACCGTCTTACCCACCAAAATTTCCTCAAAACCAGTAGTTGTAGGGTGGGTAAGACGGCCATTAACTTTTAATTGTAATGAGAAAAACTGGAACCGTCTTACCCACCAAAATTTCCTCAAAACCAGTAGTTGTAGGGTGGGTAAGACGGCCATTAAATTTTAATTGTAATGGGAAAAACTGGAACCGTCTTACCCACCAAAATTTCCTCAAAACCAGTAGTTGTAGGGTGGGTAAGACGGCGATTAACTTTTAATTGTAATGAGAAAAAGTTGAACCATCTTACCCACCAAAATTTCCTCAAAAAAAGTGGTGAGTAATACCATTTCACCAAAAGTCTGATACTATTCCGAATTATGGGCGAGAACCAGGGCAATAAAAACAAAATTAACTCACCTATATTGTATCACAGTTAAAGTAAAAATATGGGTTATGTAGATTTTAATTTATTCTCTTTTTGGGCAAGATAGTCACCACCTAACCCACCCTACCAATTAATTTATGAACCTCACTAAAGGAGCCGCCATAAGACTAACAATTCTCTTTATTTTTCTGGAATAGGTGGTGCTTATTTTGTTTATCAGATATTGTCGAAGTACACAGGGGCGCGTGGTGGAGTCCCTGGTGGTTATTTGTTTGGAAAGTTTCTTGTGGTTTCTCTATGATTATTTTATTATGGCTTTATTTACGCGATCGTGCCCTTTCTAATAAATCCTAAAATTTTCAGGTGGGTAAGAGGATAAAAGGAGCATCCCCTTTTGGCAAATTGGTAGTGGGAGCCTCTGGCTCCCTAGGGCTGTAATAGGCTCCCATTACAGGTTTATATAATTAAGTCAAAATAGGAGGTAAACCGACGTCCCTGGGCTTAACAAACTTACCCGAAAAACTAATCGCTTTTCCTTCAATACTCCGCGCATCCGCTAACTCTTGACGTAAATGAGCCTTTTCATAATCATCTGTAATTCCCCCTAAAATATAAACCATTAACCTTGTCGCTAAATCTCGTCCAGAAACTAATACCCGTTTCTTATTAGGATCATATAAAATCCCATACCATAAAGAGTCAGGAAACTCCATATTACTAAACCCACCATCTAAATCATATTTCTCTAACTTCCTAAATATTTCTTTTAAAGAAATATTATTTTTAAAGACTAAAATACCTAAGGCTTGGGCTAAAGCAACTTGTCCAACGGGACGGAATAAAATATGTCCTTCTCCTCGCCCTTTTTCAAAGCTAAATTGTCTTAAGGTAAATGTTTCATCTCCCGCGTCTATGCGTTTATAACTTGGTAAAGTAGCCAAGCCATCAAATAAGAGTTGAAAAAGCTCAATTCCCTCTTCTAATTCCGCGTCTTCGGGACGCATCGCAATTAAGCCTTTATCCGAGGGTAGCCAATGGGGAAATTTATGTTTTAAATACCGTTGCGACATATCTTGTAATGCTTGTAATGTCGTTAAAACAGTAGAGTTTATGGCTACCGTTGCACTATCCCAATTTACACGGGGATTACGTCCTGATTTTTCTTTTAATAAGGGATGAGAAATGGAAATTTTGCGCGCGACAATGGAAAAACCATCATCTTCATTTAAAAGCGCTAATTGTCCATGACTTAATTTTACCGCCATTAAGTTGACATGAACAAAAATCGATCGCACTCTCCAACGTGCTTCTTGATGAGTTTCACCTTGAACCACCGCGGGGATAAATTCAATGCCTATTTTTTCCTTAGCTAAACTTTGTAAATAGGATAAATTAATTTGATATTCTTCCAGTAAATCATCAACGGTAATGGCATTACCTACGGCTTTTTTATTTTTATTAAAAGGTTGTAATCTTCCCGTTTTGATTAAAGACATTAACCCTTGTACACCCATGAGTCGATGTTGTCCGTCTAAGGCAAAAACGGAGACATTTTTCAGATTTAAAAAACCGACATTTTCATTTTGATCAATGGGTAAAAAATCGGCGGAGGATTGGCGAGCCCGTCCAGATTCATCCCATTCAGGTGCGTTGGGATCGTCCACCCAGGGGAGACTTTGGACAACTAATAACGCGGGGAATTTATGAGTTTTGCGGGCGGCTAAATATTGGGCTAAAGGTGCTTGACGGGACCAGTCTAGGGGACGTTGTTTAATTTCATCAATGGTTTCTTCATCACGGATCACATTGTTAGTTTGGGGGTCAAATTTTTGACGAAACAGGGGTAATTGAGACGCGAAACGGACTTTACTATCTAACCATTCTAAATTGACTGAACCGATATAGGCTTCTGTACTTCCCATTTGGGTTTTTTGGACTAATAAACGATCGTCTCTTCCTAAGTATTTATCCAGCAGAAACGCGATCGCGTCACGCTCACGTTTTTCTTGATCAAGAATTTGACTAGCCAAGTCTTCCGGCGGGGTTATCGGGGCATTCATGGGACATTATTCTAGGGTGATTTCTCTATTTTAGCAAAGATTTAAAATTTTTACCAAGTTTTTTGTTTATTTTTAAAAAAGTATGTAATAATAGAGAATATTAACAACTAAGTTGATAGAGACTTAGCATATAATTGTTATATTGTCAAGAGTAAAGATGTGAAAATCGATCGCGAGTTCAAAAAACCAGTTTGTTGTGCCGTGAGAGATTTACGAATAAAAATAACGTCTTTTCTGGCAACATTTTCCTTGTCTTTTTAGGAGTTTGTAACGATGACGGCGATTCAAGGTTCATTTTTTCCACCTCGTACCGTTGATGAGTTAGTAGAAAATATCGAAAAGCTAACTCAAGAAATCCAACAGTTATATTGTAGTGACGATATCCCTTGGATTATTGGTGTATCATGGGGGAAAGATAGCACTACAATATTACAACTTATTTGGAACGCGATCGAGGGACTTCCCCTAGAAAAACGCCAGAAAAAAATTTATGTAATTACCACAGATACTTTAGTAGAAAATCCCATCGTTGCGGCTTGGGTAAGGAAATCATTAGAGACACTAAAAGCCGGAGCTAAAGCCCACCAAATGCCCATCGAACCACATTTATTAAATCCTTCAGTAAAAGAAACATTTTGGGTGTGTTTAATGGGAAGGGGATATCCAGCACCTCGTAATGGGTTTCGTTGGTGTACAGATCGAATGAAAATTCAACCGGTGAACCATTTTATTAGAGAAATGGTTCGAGTACATGGAGAAACAATAGTTGTTTTAGGCACTCGCAAAGCCGAAAGCGTCAAACGTGCAGCAACTATGAAAAAACATGAAGCGGGCAGACTGCGCGATCGGCTTAGTCCAAATGCTCGTTTACCAAATTCATTAATTTATAGTCCCATAGAAGACTGGCGAGACGATGAAGTTTGGCTCTATTTAATGCAGTGGGAAAACCCTTGGGGACATAGCAATAAAGACTTATTTACGATGTATCGAGGAGCGACAGCAGATAATGAATGTCCTCTAGTAGTTGATACATCAACACCTAGCTGTGGAGATTCTCGGTTTGGGTGTTGGGTTTGTACAATGGTTAACGAAGACAAATCAATGGCAGCCATGATCGAAAATGATGAGGAAAAAGAATGGTTACAGCCTCTATTAGAAATCCGCAACGAACTAGATATTAAGAACGATCGCGACAAAAGAGACTTTCGGCGTATTTACGGCAAAGTCGAACTATTTGAACGCGATACGAATGGGGACATAACAGTAGAACCCATTCCCGGTCCCTATACCAAATATTGGCGGGAACATTGGTTAAGACGAGTATTAGAAGCACAAACACTTGTGCGCCAAACCGCCCCACCAGAAATGAGAGATATCACCCTGATTACCCATGAAGAATTAAGCGAAATTCGGCGAATTTGGCTAGAAGAAAAACACGAATTTGACGACAGCTTACCTCGTATTTATGAAGAAGCAACAGGGGAACCCTTTCTCGATAGTCGTCCCGAAGCAGAAAAAAAACTGTTAGGGACTGATGAATGGGATGTATTGTTAGAAATCTGTGAAGAAGACGAAATGCACTTAGAATTAATGGCAAGACTATTAGATACAGAAAGACAATATCAAACCAAATTCCGGCGAGGCGTTTTTGAAAGTCTCGAAAAATGCTTTGATACCAGTTCGCGTTCCAAAGAAGAGGCCATTCAAAATGCCCGTGATAAACGGGACTTAAAAAATGCGATTACCGATGGCGACATTGATACTGTAAAACAGTTAACCTGGGGCCAAATGAAATTTGGCACACTTCCTTCAGAGGAATTATGCGAAGACGAATAAGTTTAGATCCGCCGAAGACTGAATTCTTCAAGCTGAGGAGGTTGTCAGCCCCCAATAATCCCCCCAGATAGTGACTAAACCTTTTTGTGGGCTTGATGGCTGAAGACATCATCGAAGCAATGACACAATTTCTCAAAGCATGGGGCGATCGCGTCGTGCTTTGAGAAATGGGTTTGGTTTGACGTAAAATGCTTATCCTGTCTAAATTATAGGCTATTTATTTCTATTGCATTGTTGAAGTCCCCTTAGGAAAAATCTCTCGATTCTTGGGAAAAAAACATTGAGAGAAATTGCGTTATCTGCAATTATTTATGAATGAGAATATTAGCTATATTCATTACTTAAGAATGTTTAGTTTTTGTTGGAAAAAGTTCTGTCAGTTAGGAGTTTCCTGTCTGTTTATGTAAATTTTTATTTCGATAATCAACAGAAAGGTTGATTATGTTATAATCAGTGAGCTTTAGGTTGAAAGACCCCTTGGACTTGCCTATCAAAGGCTCGGCGAGAAAAAAAGCTACTCAAGACCACAGGAAGACCAAGAAAATAGTAAAGCAACTCGGTGGCGATAACGAGAATAATCAAAGCCTGGAAAACTAACGAATTCGCCCAACCCAGAAAAAGTTAAGCTCGTTAATGGCTTCGATCGAACGGTTAATGGGTTTAAGTATTGCTCGAAAGAGATTGTTGATTTCAAGGGTTGTCGAAGAAAGAGAAAACACTAAAAAGTGATTCTGGGAATCCTCACGCCTTCAGGCAGGGGAGAATGTCAAAAACTAATCTATAACAACATAATATGCTTTCTTTTCGCCGCCTGATTTTTTACTCCTTTTGTCTGGGTATCCTTGTTGGTTTGACTTCTACAGCTTATTATTTAGCATTAACCGGAGGAACTCATTTAGTTTGGGAGCTAATTCCTCAATGGTTACACTTTAAACACCCCGAAGACTTTTCTTCCTATGCTTGGATTTTCACGACAATAGGGGGATTTATTGTAGGGGTAACTGCCCATTATTTGGGAGCATTTGGGGGTCTGGATCTAGCTATTAAAGAAATACATGAAACGGGTAATATTGATTTTAAACCCGGAATGACTATTACTTCTCTCTTTTCTCTTATTTTCGGAAGTAGTGTCGGACCTGAAGCCCCTTTAGTTGATATTCATGGTAGTATGGGCAGTTGGTTAGCCGCTCGATTAAATCTCACTAAAGAAATGGCACGAATTTTAACTTTTTGTGGGATTGGTGCAGCATTGGGCGCGTTTTTTGGAGCTCCGATGGGATGTGCATTACTCACCTTAGAACTTCCCCATAAAAAAGGTTTAGAATATTATGAGGCTATTATTCCCGTCATGGTTTCATCCATTATGGGTTTTATCGTTTTTCGTGTAATGACTGGAACCACAATAGGCGGTAAATATGTATTTCCCGAATATAGTAAGTTAGATATCTTAGATTTTTGGTATGCCGTTATTCTGGGTGTAGTTGGTGCTGGAATTGCAATTTTGACCATTCTGATTATGCGGGGAACCAAAAAACTTTTTCAACCCTCTTTTTGTCCTCCTATTTTACTCACAACATTGGGGGGTTTGTCACTGGGTTTAATGGCCAAATTTTTGCCCCTAACATTATTCTTTGGTGAAGCCCAAATTCAAACCGTTATTGATACCGGAACTCAATTGGGAGCCGGGATTCTTCTCTTAACCGCTCTGGGGAAAATGTTAACTTTAAGTTTAAGTATCTGGACGGGATTTCGAGGAGGATTTATTTTTGTTTTGCTATTTATTGGCACAACCATAGGAAAGGCGATCAGTTTATTAATTCCTAGTATTCATCCTACGGTGGCAATTGTTTCTATGATGGCTTCTGTACTTGTCGCCGCGTTAAAAACTCCCATGAGTGGTGCCATTATCATTTCTGCTATTTCCGGTGTAGAACTTATTCCTATTGTCACAATTTCAACCCTTGTGAGTTATCTTTTAACCAGTCGTTTTTCTCTTCTCCAAAATCAACGATCGCGTACTGAGTCCCCTTATCATAATTAATGGAATAAGTGATTAACCCTCTCCCGCAAGCAAAGGACGCGTTCTTAATTACTGAAACCATTGATTTTGCCTCTTCTTTCTTCCTCATGCTATAATGCTAATCCCACTGAGTGTTATGAGAAAAAATTACTTTGACTTGAATTTTTTTCTCTGGCTGAATTGAGATAAAATTTAGCTCCATACCTATGTAGTAAATTGGTAACACCAGTACAATGAAGGCACGGATTACCTATCTTGAACTCAAAGAAGAAGTCGGGTATCTTCCTTGGATAAACTGTACTTTATGAAACTGGAAGATGCAGTATGTCTCCCCAAAAGCAATCTCATAATTTGTTATTCTTCGCGATCGCGATAGCTTCGCTTGCGCCTTTGGCGATCGTATCTGTTATTGCATCAGCCCTTAGCATTGCCATGTTGAATAACTGGTCAGATATAGCCCGAGATCATGAGCGAGAACTTAATCATTTACAGGCTGTGGCAAATCGCTTGGATGCTTTAGAATGGAGAGCAATCTCCAAGAAAAAAGTTGACTCCGAGTTAGAGAAAGACTTGAAACAGTCGCGAGAGCAAGCCCAACAGAGTTTGGAGGTATTAAGAAAAACAGCCCCCTCGGTAGAGCAGAGGCAAAGGGTTGAATTAGCCTACAAAAATTATGCAAACTCCGTCGATCGCCTTCTAAAGTTGTTGGAATTTAGCCGTATTGAAGAAGCATTAGAATTTGATGAAACTCAAGTTGATCCCAGTTATGATAAATTGTATGAAATTATCGTCAATGCCACCACAGAGGCTTCTCGAACATCGGCTAATTTCACATACTGGGCAAATGTCGGCTCTGTGTTAATTGTCTTATTTCTAGTTGGTACTCTGGGAATTGTCTTTCGACAGTATCTAATAGTTAACCAAAGAGTTCAAAATTTGATTCTGGAAAATATGCGCGATCGAGAGGAATCATTAGAACGAGAATATCGAGTTTTAGAGGCAAGGGTAGCAGAAAGAACTCAGGAACTTCAAAAAGCTAATACGGCACTCTCACAAGCCATTTCTGATTTGCAACAATCGCAAATGCAGCTAGTCCAAAGTGAAAAAATGTCCATGCTAGGACAGTTAGTTGCAGGAGTCGGCCATGAAATCAATAATCCGGTAAGTTTTCTCTCAGGAAATATTCAACCAGCCTTAGATTATCTGAATGATTTATTTAGTTTAATTGACATCTATCAAAGGGAATTTCCCCAACTAGAACCCACCCGTCAACAGCAAATAGATACCATTGATTTAGACTACATTCGTGAGGATTTCCCAAAACTAATTGGTTCCATGAAAGAGGGCGTAACTCGGATTCAGGACATTAGTACCAGTCTGAGAACTTTTTCGCGTTCAGATAGTGTTTCTCCTGTAGCTTTTAATCTTCACGATGGTATTGATAGTACATTAATGATTCTGAAATATCGACTCAAGGCTAATGAAACACGCCCCGCGATTAAAATTATCAAAGATTAGGTCAAAATCCCGATGGTAGAATGTTATGTCGGACAGCTTAATCAAGGGTTTATGAATTTGCTATCTAATGCCATTGATGGGTTAGAGGAGTTAAATCAAAACCATAGCTTTGCCGAAATAAAATCCTACGAAAACTGCATTTTAATCAAGACTCAATTATCCCATGATGGTCAATTTGTTGTTATTTCTATTAAGGATAATGGTGTGGGGATGACTGAGGAAGTTAAAGAGAAAATTTTTGATAATTTCTTCACTACTAAGCCCGTTAACAAAGGTACAGGTTTAGGATTGGCAATTTCTTATTCGATTGTGGTTGAAAAACATGGTGGGACTTTAGAGGTCAATTCATCTTCAGGTAATGGTGCAGAGTTTCTGATGACAATACCAATAAAAGGGAATGGGTAATGGAGAATGGGTAATGGGTAATGGGTAATGGGTATTAGTTTGTTACCTATTACCTAAAAATCATTAATAAGTTGACAGAAATTATGCCGTTTTCGGTGTAATTTCTGTATTTTTATCACCTTTATTAAATATTTCAGAATTAACGAACTACAAAGGCACAAAAAAATATCCCCCCATCTGCGTTTATCTGCGTTTATCTGCGGTTTCAACTCAACATCTCTCCCTACAGTTAATCACCGAAAAAACCGGCTTCTCAAAATAAGAAACCGGCCAAACATAATACATTCAGATTTACAACAAACTTAAACCTTATCTGGCATGGGCGATATCCATCGCCAAATCAACTGCCACATTCGACTCTTCCATCTTCGCAATATCCAAGATCGTCTTAATCACAGAATCAGGATTCAAACTCATCGAATCAATCCCTAACTCAACTAAGAAACGAGCAAATTCAGGATAATCACTAGGCGCTTGACCACAAATACCAATCTTGCGATTATATTTCTTCGCGGCCTTGATCGCGATTTGCACCATCCGTTTCACCGCTTCATTGCGTTCATCAAAGATATGCGCGACTAATGCAGAGTCACGATCTAACCCTAATGTTAACTGCGTTAAATCATTAGAACCAATGGAGAAACCATCAAATACCTCGGCAAATTCATCCGCAAAAATCACATTACTCGGTAATTCACACATCACATAGATTTGCAGGCCATTAACACCTTTTTTCAAACCATGTTTTTCCATTTCTGCTAACACTTTCCGACCTTCATCAGGTGTACGACAGAAGGGAATCATCGGAACCACATTGGTTAATCCCATTTCATCGCGTACCCGCTTTAATGCCTTACATTCAAGAGCATAAGCCTCACGATAATTAGGATCATAATAGCGAGATGCACCCCGCCACCCAATCATCGGGTTTTCTTCCTTGGGTTCAAATTGACGACCGCCTAACAGATTCGCATATTCATTACTCTTGAAATCGCTCATCCGTACAATTACAGGATTGGGATAGAACGCGGCCGCGATCATACCAATACCATGAGCTAATTTATCAGTAAAGAAATCCGGTTTATGGGGATATAACGCGGTTAATTCCGCAATTTCGCGCTTGACAGACTCATCTTCCAATTCGTCAAACTTAATTAACGCTAAGGGGTGCGCTTTAATATGGTTCGCGATAATAAATTCTAAGCGCGCTAAACCAACACCATCGCAAGGAATAGCCGATAAACTAAAGGCTTCTTCGGGGTTGCCCACATTCATCAAGATTTGCGTCTTGGTGCGAGGTAAATTATCAAGGGCTGTTTCTTGGACTTCAAAGGGTACTAAGCCTTCATAAACTTTCCCTTCTTCCCCTTCAGAACAAGAGATCGTCACATTTTGACCATTCTTGAGCACCTGCGTCGCGTCGCCACAACCCACGATCGCGGGAATACCCATTTCCCGTGCAATGATAGCCGCGTGGCAGGTTCGTCCTCCTTGGTTGGTGACGATCGCGCTGGCTTTCTTCATAATAGGTTCCCAGTCTGGGTCCGTCTTATTCGTAACGAGGACTTCACCCGCTTGGAATTCATCAATTTTATGAACATCCATAATCACCCGCGCCTTGCCTTGACCAATCATTTCACCAACGGCGCGACCTGCAATTAAGACATTGCTAGTACCTTGGAGTTTATAGGATCTGAGCACACTACCGGATTTTTGTGATTGTACCGTTTCAGGACGCGCCTGCACGATGAACAATTCACCCGTTAAACCATCCTTCGCCCACTCAATATCCATCGGGGTATAACTACCACGAGATGCGGAGTAGTGATCTTCGATCTGCACAGTCCAACGCGCTAATTGCAGAATTTCATCATCACTGAGAGCATATTTACCACGTTCGGAGACAGGAACGGATACATTTTTCGTTAGTTTAGAACCGCCGATGTCATACACCATCTTCAATTCCTTAGAACCCAAGCGTTTTTCTAAAATGGGCCGGAACCCTTCTTTTAATGTGGGTTTAAAGACAAAGTATTCATCAGGGTTGACAGCACCCTGTACCACGTTTTCCCCTAAACCGTAGGCCGCGGTGACAAGGGTGGCATTCTTAAACCCGGTTTCTGTGTCGATGGAGAAGATTACGCCGGAGGTGGCTAAGTCGGAACGTACCATTTTCTGTACACCAACGGATAGCGCGACATCGAAGTGATCGAATCCTTTGATGGTGCGGTAGGAAATGGCGCGATCTGTAAAGATGGAGGCGAAGCATTTATGACAGCATTCTAAAATACCTTCTGCGCCATAGACGTTGAGATAGGTTTCCTGTTGTCCGGCAAAACTGGCATCCGGTAAATCTTCCGCGGTCGCGGATGAACGTACCGCACAGTCTGTGTCTTTGCCATAGCGATCGCACATTTTTTCATAGGCACTGACGATCGCGGCATTTAAGTCTTCAGGAAAAGGCGTTTCTAAAATTAAAGCCCGTGCTTTCTTACCCCGTTGCCGTAGGTTATTAACATCTTCTACATCTAAGTCAGAAAACAGTTCCCGTAACTTGATCTCTAAACCCGCGGATTTGACAAAGTAACGATAGGCATACGCGGTCGTAGCAAAGCCATTAGGAACACTCACGCCTTTGGGAGTTAACTCTTGAATCATTTCTCCCAAAGAGGCATTTTTTCCCCCTACCAAGGGAATATCTGAAATCCCTACTTCTTCAAACCAAAGCACTAGGGCTTGTTCTTTATTGTGGGTGGTTCTGGTTCCTAATCCACTAACTGCTGGTTCTAGCATGAGTTTCTTTCCTCTAATGTTCAGTTTCGGTCTGAGTTAACCCGTCTCATTGCATCTGTCTTTATGCACTTATTTGACTTCCGGTTCCCTCAAATTTTTTTTCGCAAACTTTCTTAATGAACTTTTGTTGCAGTAATTATGTCGTAACGTAAAGATTTATTGACCTAAAACCCTATTTTAGGATATAAAGATATCCCCATAGGATACAATTAAACTTGATCCCTCATAGATAATCCTTAATTCTTCTTGAGTTTTTCTGGTCGTCTTTACGATTCTTGTTTAAGATAGAGTTATTCTTTAACTCTATTTCCATTTTATTACTTTCTCTCTTAATTACAAGATAGGTACAATTAGGATACTTAGTATCCCAAAGGAAAAAAATGTTATCCTATTTGGGATTAGAGGTATTCTTAAAAAAGATTGAAGTTTCATCCGTGGGTCATCAATATGAAAATGAAAGCCAGTTTTAGTCAGCGCCCTTCGGGGTTATTAACAGAAGAATGTTTTGACAATACTTGTCCGATTCAATTTATGTTAGAATTGTTGGGGAGTAAGTGGTCTGTATTGATTCTTAAGGAGCTTTTTAGTCGCGATCATCGCACCTATCAACTCTTGGAAGCCTTACCCGGAATCAGCTCTAAAACTCTGACAATGCGACTGCGGGAATTAGAAAAATATGGATTAATTCAGAGAACTGTTTATCCAGAAATCCCCCCACGCGTGGAGTATTCCCTCACAGCAAAGGGTAGAGAACTTCAGCCGATTATGTTGGCGTTGAAACAGGTAGGTCAACGTTGGTTAGGGACAAAAAATTGTGATTGTCCTTTGGAAAATATCAATCCTTAAAATCGCAAAATTCCCCGGTCAAAACGCTGTTTTTTTGTCATTCTCTCTGGGATCATTTTGATCCTTTTTACCCGATCAACCCGGATTCTGTATATTAAACAAATTGACCACAATTAGCGCGATCGCAGCCCCTCGGTGATAATTATGTTATCATAATTAATTAACCGATTAACCTGGTTAGGAATGAAAATTTAATAAAGTAGTGCAGGCATCTTGCCTGCTTTGGGGCATTTATGGGCTGCACTACCAACCCAATAGTCAAGTTATTTAATTTCCATTCCTTATGAAAAATTCCCTCTAGGTTGAGATCAAAATGTTAGTCCAAACACGACAACAAACCTATACCCCCCAAGAGTATCGCCTCTTAGAAGAAACAGCAGAGTTTAGAAGTGAATACCACGATGGAGAGATTGTACCGATGACAGGTGGCACAATTAATCATAACCGGATAATAGGTAATATCTATGCCTATTTAAAATCTGCCTTACGGGGAAAAAACGCAGAACCTTTTATGAGTGATTTGCGTTTATGGATACCTCAATATTCGCGGGGGACTTATCCCGATATCATGGTAATTTCCGGTAATCCGATTTTTACAGAAGGACGCGTTGATGAGGTTTTCAATCCGGTTTTAATTGTAGAAGTTCTTTCTAAATCCACTCAGGAATTTGATCGAAACGAGAAATTTCGTTTATATCGTTCTCTTCCTGACTTTTGTGAGTATCTCTTGGTTGATCAGTATCACTTTTTAGTTCAACAATATATCAAAACCGACTCAAGACAATGGTTATTTCAAGAATTTGAAACCGAAACCGACTCCATTTCTTTAACTTCCCTGGGAGTGGAGTTTTCTTTGGTCGATATCTATGAAGGAGTACAGTTTGTATCTGTAACAGAGTCTCAAGCCTGAATCCCAAAGAAAGCGCGATAGCCTGAGTGCTACGCACACACTACGCGAAGGGATCAAGGGCAGCTATCGCGTTGGCAGAAACCGAGTTTTTGAATGGGATTGGGTAAGGAACCGAAATCAGGAAAAAAAACGATTTGGCGGACGCGATCGCCTAGGGAGGAGTAATAGTCAATATTTTATTTTTTGGGTTAGTTAGGTTAATGGGAAAAACGATCATTATTAGACTCAACCAAAGTATATCGCAAATCCACATTAGCCATATTAGCATTGGTAAAATTGGTATTAGTTAAATCAGCACCCATTAAATTAGCCCCAAACAAATTGGCACTCGTTAAATCGGCATTTCGGAGATTGACTCCCATCAGATCAATGCCATATAAACTACCATTTTTTAACTTAACTTCACCTAAACCCTCCACAGACTGACGGACATTTTTTAAATTAGCCCCTTGTAAATTAGCCCCTTCCAAATTAGCCCCTACCAAATTGGCCGAATTAAAATTAGCATTTTTCAGATTAGCCGCCACCATACCCGTCAGACTGAGATTAGCACCACTAAAATCAGCCTTCTCCAAATTAGCCGCGTGAAGCGTTGTGGTAATCAGAGTCGCCCCTTGCAATTTAGCCTGAGAAAGATTAGCATAATCTAAATTAGCCTCATTAAGATTCGCACCTTTAAGATTCGCACCCTGTAAATCAATACCCTTAAGGTTAACTCCACTCAGATCGCAACCCTCACATTGCTTCGTTTCCAATAACTGTTTAACCTGCGCGGGATTTTCAGCTTTAACGGGAGAAACAACGCCAATACCGATAATTAAGACTGTTGTGGCTAAAATTCCGTATTTCATCTCCCTTCCCTCCTAAATTTTTTTTAGTTTATTAGTCTGTTAGTTCGTTTGTTCGTTTGTTAACTTCCTATATCTCTATATTGCCGTATTTTTGCGGATATATGCGTGACGAGAGGAGGGTTTTCTCTGTGATAATACGGATATCTCGGATTGATCCTAGTCTCTACATCCCTGTGATACCAGTCACAGCCGCCAGGGAACTAAGTATAATTACGGATACCTTTGATCGAATTTCTGGCATTTCAACCGTTGCATCACCCCCCATTCCCCTGATCCCCCCAACCCCAAAATAAACTATAACGCGTCGTTAAAATTTGTTAAGATTAACAAGACCTTTGTCATATTTAGTCAAAGGTTAATCACAAACCAAAAACGAAAATATAAAAATGTTGCGATTAGAGCATATCAGTAAGATATACCCGACAGGTGTCGTCCTCAAAGATGTTAACTGGGAAGTAAAAGTGGGCGATCGCATTGGGTTAGTAGGAGTCAACGGTGCAGGAAAGTCAACCCAATTAAAGATTATCGCGGGAGAAGTGGAACCGACAACGGGGGAAGTCATTCGTCCCGCGTCTTTACATATTGCCTATTTAACTCAAGAATTTGACGTTGATCCATCACGAACAGTTCGCGAAGAATTTTGGACAGTGTTTAAGGAAGCCAGCGAAACCCACGAAGCCTTATTACAAGTGCCGCGGGAAATGGAAAACGTGACACCAGAAGAACTCGATCATTTAATTCATAAATTAGATAGACTTCAGCGCAGATTTGAAGCTTTAGATGGTTATAGTTTAGAGTCTCAAATTGAGAAAATGTTACCCGAACTGGGATTTCAATTAGAAGACGGCGATCGCCTTGTCAGTGCCTTTAGTGGCGGTTGGCAAATGCGGATGAGTTTAGGTAAAATTCTCCTACAAAAACCCGATCTTTTGCTCTTAGACGAACCGACTAACCACTTAGACTTAGAGACAATTGAATGGTTAGAAAATTATCTAAAAAACTTAACAACCCCAATGGTAATAGTTTCCCATGACCGGGAATTTTTAGATCGACTATGTACGCAAATAGTCGAGACAGAACATGGCGTTTCGACAAGTTATTTAGGCAATTATTCATCCTATTTACAACAAAAAGAAGAAGCAAAGTTAGCCCAATTAAGTGCCTACGAACGTCAACAAAAAGAATTAGAGAAACAACAGGTTTTTGTCGAGCGATTTCGCGCCAGTGCCACTCGCAGTACCCAAGCCAAAAGTCGCGAGAAACAGTTAGACAAAATTGAACGAATTGAAGCCCCTACGGGTAGTTTAAGAACATTACATTTTCGTTTTCCCCCCGCGCCTCGCAGTGGGCGAGAAGTCGTAATCATCGACGATTTGACCTATACTTATGATGATACCATTCTCTTTTGCGGAGCGGATTTATTAATAGAAAGGGGCGATCGCGTCGCGTTTTTAGGACCCAACGGTTGCGGAAAATCGACACTTTTACGCTTAATTATGGGCTTAGGAGACGCGACAGAAGGGACAGTCAAACTCGGAGATCATAACGTCATCCCTGGTTATTTTGAACAAAACCAAGCCGAAGCATTAGACTTAACAAAAAGCGTCATGGAAACCATCCATGATGAAGTACCCGAATGGAAAAATGAAGAAGTACGGACATTATTAGGACGTTTTCTCTTTAGTGGGGATACAGTCTTTAAAGAAGTGGGAGCTTTAAGTGGGGGAGAAAAAGCCCGTTTAGCCCTAGCGAAAATGCTATTACGTCCCGCGAATTTACTGATTTTAGATGAACCGACAAATCATTTAGACATTCCCGCGAAGGAGATGTTAGAAGAATCATTAAAGCATTATGATGGCACCGCGATCATTGTTTCCCACGATCGTTATTTCATTTCCCAAGTCGCGAATAAAATTGTCGAAGTTCGGGATGGAGAATTTCGGGTGTATTTAGGAGACTATCATTATTATTTAGATAAGATCGCGGAAGAAAAAGAACAAGCGAAATTAGCCAAAATTGCCGCGGAGAAAGCCCTGAAAAAATCCGAAAAAGACTCTAAAAAGAAAGCCTCCGCAAAAGGGAAATAGAAGCAAGAGGGAAGAAGGAAGAAGGAAGAAGGAAGAAGGAAGAAGGAAGAAGGAAGAAGGAAGAAGGAAGAAGGAAGAAGGAAGAAGGAAGAAGGAAGAAGGAAGAAGGAAGAAGGAAGAAGGAAGAAGAAAACTTCCCTATTCCCTATTCCCTATTCCCTATTCCCCATTCCCTATTCCCCATTCCCTATTCCCCATTACCGATTCCCCATTACCTATTACCTATTACCTATTACCTATTACCTATTCCCTCACTTTGGCAATAATAGTGCGGTGACGGGGACTATTTTGACTAATTGTAGGTTTTTCAAACCCCGCGTCAAGAAAAGCCTGATCAATATCAAAAGTAAAATATTGATCTAGATAGGGTTCGGTACTCTTTAACAAAGTTAAAACATAAGGAGGCAATTGGGCAAAAATTTCCGATTTAGGATTCATATCCATGATAGCTAAATAACCATTTGGACGCAATAAACGTCTCGCCTCCCGAATAATTTTACGACTCGCGTCTTGGGGTAATTCATGGAAGACTAAGAAACTCGATACTAAATCAAAAGAAGCCGCGGATAAACCCGTATTTTCCCCCGCATTATGAACCCATTTAATTTGACGATTTTCTTTGTGGGAATTATACAACGCGACAGATAAAAAGTAAGGAGATAAATCAACTCCTGTCACATTAGCATCAGGATAAATATCTTGAAGTGCAAAAGTGCTCATTCCTACACCACAGCCAATATCTACAATATCTTGAGGCGTAATAGGAAGAGAAGATTTGAGAATTTCATGGTAATTGTGACGCAATTTGGCATCCCCTTGGGAACGGGCTTCCGGCCAAATCTTCGCGTGAACGGCTTTCGCGGCAACTTCCACTTCAGTCGCGGCTTTCCAACTCATATTTCCCTCATTATAGGCATGAAATGAGGTAAGATAATACTCAGGATAAACGAGATTAGGATTATTAACTGTGTTAAATTCCTGATCCCAATTACGAGATAATAATTCCTCGGACTCCTTGCGCCAAGCAACCCCTATTTCTTCTGCCCGTTTAATCATCATTTCACGCGCTTGATGTTTGGCAAAATTAGCTAAGGGTTTAATGGCTAAAATACCATTAATGAGACGGGAGGGCAAATCGATATTGGTTTTGTAATTATTAACGGCTACTGTCATATTCTGCAGTAATGCTAGATGTGAATTACGAAATTATACCATAGAAGTATTGACAAATATCCTGTGAAAACTAAAGTATTTTGAAGAGGGAACTCCCTTAACTACTGAAGAAGGGCTGGAAGTATCAAAATAGTCATTGACATCTGATTATCCCAAGTGTAAATTTATATAGCATTTTTAAATGAGATGTAAATGCAGGGCTCTGAGCCCGTCACAGGCAAGATGCCTGTGCCACAAGTTTTACTTCTGAAAGGTCAACACTATAACTGCTTAAACAGGAAACTTCTCTTACCTGTAGTAATTAACGATCGCGTCTTGGAGAAAAACATGATATCCACTACCGCCATTTTTCCTCTATTAACGATTCCTCCACGAGAAGGCGGAGCTCAACTCACGCGCGATTGGCCCAAAAACTCAAAGTTTATCGTCGCAATCAAGTTCAAGAATATCTGGTTTGGCGAGTTTAGGATCGTCAATTTGATTGGTTTCGCTTAAAGGCTTGGGAATATATCAAACTTGAACCTAATGGTGATGGGGTAATTTGCTCTCAAATTTTTTCTGGTTTGTGGTTGGATAAAACGGCTTTATTGGCCGGTGATTTAGCTAAGGTATTAACCATTTTTCAGCTAGGATTCTTTTCAGGATCACATCCCATTTTTCTGGCTTGAGCAAGTATCACGCGATCGCCCTGGCCCGGAGGACTATCCCAACAGCGGCACATTAACAATCATCACGCGTGAATCGCCCACGGACTCAACGCGGTTAAGAAATGTAAAAAGGCTTGGTAAAATTGCCGCGGTGCGCTAAAATAGCCGAAAATTCATCTTAACTGAAAAGCCAATTGAGCAAAGTCTATGACAACAGATGCCAAAAAAAGTTAGAGAATTGAAACAGATGTTGCAGAAGGCAGGATTTATGCTATTGCCCAAAAGAGGGAAAGGCAGTCATTCTTACTGGATTCACCCACTTTTTCCAAAACCTGTAGTCCTCTCTGGTAAAGATGGCAATGATGCCAAGCCTTACCAGGAGAAAGATGTAATAGCAATCATAAAAGAAATGGAGCAGTTAGAGCAAGGAGATGAACAATGAAGTATAGTATTTTAATTCAGTGGTCTGAAGAGGATCAGGCGTATATCGCGAGTTTGCCTGAGTGGGGGAAATACGCTCGGACACACGGTGAAAGCTATGAAGAAGCACTTGAGAACGCGAAACAAGTTTTAGAAGATTTGGTGTATGGCTATGAGAAAATGGGTAAGCCCCTGCCAGAGCAACAAACACTACAGGTAGCTTAAATCTGTTACCTTATTAACGGCTAAAGGGGAATTGAACTCTGTCAAACTCAAAGTGTTAAGAATAGAAGCGCGATCGTAACGAATTAACTATTTTCCCTCATTTTGACAGGAAGTTCAATCACAAATTCAGCCCCTTGATCCGGTGCAGAAATACAGCGAATTTTCCCAAAATGTTTTTCCACAATGATTTTATAACTAATAGATAATCCTAAACCAGTGCCTTTACCTACAGGTTTAGTCGTAAAAAATGGGTCAAATAATCGTTTTTGAATCTCTAAAGGAATACCCATCCCATTATCAGCAATACGAATTACTATATGGGAAGGTTTCTGAGAATTTTTCGACTTATATTTGACATCAGTACGAAGGTGAATTGAGGGGAAAGGACAAGTGGCAATTTCGGGTAACTTTCTCTCTTTCCATTCCGAATTTTCTATGGCATCTTCTAAAGCATCAATGCCATTACTAATGATATTCATAAATACCTGATTTAATTCCCCCGGATAACATTCAATCGGTGGTAAATTTCCATAAGCTTTGACAATATTAATTTTCGGACGATCTGGTTGTTCTTTCAAACGATGCCCTAAAATTAAAAGGGTACTGTCAATTCCTTCGTGAATATCTACAGCTTTTTGTTCCGCTTCATCTAAACGAGAGAAGTTTTTCAGAGATAATACGATACTTCGGATGCGTTCAGCCCCCATTTTCATGGAATTTAGCAAATTAGGTAAGTCTTCTAAAATAAAGTTTAAGTCTATTCCTTCAATTTCCTCTTGAATAGTTGAAGAGGGCTGAGGATATTCTTTTTGGTAAAGTTCGATTAAATTCAGTATATCTTGAAAGTAATCCTTGGCATGGGAAACATTACCATAAATGAAATTAACTGGATTATTAATTTCATGGGCGACTCCCGCGACTAATTGCCCTAAACTTACCATTTTTTCATTTTGTACCATCATACTATGAGTGTGTTGTAATTCTTGAAATGCCTTGGCCAGTTCTTCATTTTTTTGTCTTAATTGACTTTCTGATTCTTTTAAGGCTTCTTCAAATTTTTTCCGATCACTGATATCTGTAATCATCCGCAAAACACCCTCAAATTCTCCCTTTAAATTAAACATCGGAGTTGCGGAAACTATTGCCCATAAATGGGAACCATCTCGGCGAATAAATTTAAAATCATGGCGCTCTTGAATCCCTTGACGACGGCGTTCAATATAATTTTTAGCAAGTTCTTGACTTTCTTCATCGAGAAAATCAAAAAGCGATCGCGTCATCATTTCTTCGACAGTAGAACCTAACATTTCGGCAATACGACTATTAGCAAAAGTCGTCTTACTATCGGCATCAAACATCCAAACGCCTTCCGATGCCGTTTCCACAATAGAACGATAATGGCTTTCGCTTTCCCGTAATGCTTCTTCTGTATTTTTGCGTTCAGTAATATCACTTTCTACCGCGATAAAACCTTGAAAATCTCCAGTTTTAGGATGATAAATAGGAGCAATAGAAATCGAAATCCAATAACCTATACCCATTTTATGATAATTAAAAATTTCCCCATCAAAATGACGACATTTTTTTAAAGATTGGCGAATTTCTTTCACCGTATTTTGATCGGTTTTAGGCCCTTGCAGAAAAGAACCAGGTGTTTTCCCCTTGACTTCTTCGAGGCGATAACCCGTTAAACGAGTAAAGCCTTCATTCACCCAATCAATACATCCGTTTTCATCGGTAATAATTACAGCATTTTGCGTTTTCTGGGCAACTAAGGCTAAACGAGAAAGTTCTTGTTCATTTTGTTTTCTTTCTGTAATATCTTCCGCAATTCCTAAGATATAACATAATTTCCCAACTCCATCGAAAAGAGGCACTTTTTTGGTATGAAAAATGCGAGCACCTTTATGGGGGGTTTCCATATATTCTTCAGCAATATCAACCCCTGAACCGGTTTTAATCACTTGACAATCTTGGGCTTCTAAATCAACAGCTTGAACGGAAGGGAAGAGTTCATCCTCCTTTTTTCCTAAGGCTTCTTCGCGGGAATAACCAAATATTTTTTCACTCGCGGTATTCCAATACATAAAACGCCGTTCTTCTGCATCTTTAATAAACACTCCTACCGGAAGATTTTTGAGAACAGCATTAAGAAATTCTTGAGTATATCGCAAATTTTCTTCCGCCCGTTTCCGTTCCGTAATATCTAATATTACACCATCCAAGAAAAAGACATAATTTTCCTCTGTACCATAAATTCCTTGCCCTTTATCATAAACCCAACGAATTGAACCATCCGCGCAGATAATTCGATATTCTAAAATATAAGGTTGTCGTGCTTCCAGACTTTTCTCGATAAAAGTATTTATCTTATCCCTATCTTCAGGATAAATAATACTGGTAAAAGAACGCACACTATTATTGATAAAATCCGAGGCAGGATAACCCGCAATCTCGAAAATAGCATCACTGAGGAAAGTCATTGTCCACTCATTATCATAGGCACAACGATAGACAGCACCCGGAATATTTGCCACTAACGCCCGATATCGTTCTTCGCTTTCTTTGAGGGATACTTCATATTCTTGATTTATGTTATCATGATAAAATTTTGCAGAATTAGATGAACTTGACATAGGTTTTTGGGATCTATAGGTGGGCCTGATCTCGGTATTTGACAATTTACCTATCGGCTTGATAAGTTCAATTGTATTGAATTTAACTGCTTTTGGAGTAATTTTTAATCGTTTTTTCACTGAACCCTGTAAAATTCAGTATAATTTCGGAGTGACAATGTATCAAATAAGACCTATAAAAATCAAGGGAAATACGGAAAAATGAAGGACGAGCAATTGCCAGCAAAGGAGGGACATCAAGGAGAGATTCATTCCTCTGCCTCCTCTGAGGGTTATCCTTTTTTGCCTCTCTTACGCGTCGATGGGGTTTCTGTGGTTGCACCTTTTGGGGTTCATTCTTTATTAACAGACATTTCTTTTAACGTTGAGCCAGGGGATCGCGTTGCCATTGTTGGAGCATCTGGCGCGGGTAAAACGACACTTTTGCGAGTCCTAAACCGTTTGCTGACACCCTCTAAGGGTTCTGTTTATTTAGAAAATCAAGATTATCGACAAATTGACCCCATCGCGTTACGCAGACAAATTACCCTCGTTTTACAAGAGCCAAAATTATTAGGAATGTCGGTAAAAGACGCGTTAGTTTATCCCTTAAAAATACGGGGGGTAAAACCCACGGATCACTCCCCCCTGATGCAGGAAGTAATGGAAAGTCTCCATATTCCCCAAGAATGGTTAGCGCGTAATGAATTAGAATTATCCGCGGGACAACGACAATTAGTCGCGATCGGACGCGCCCTCATTATCCAACCCAAAATTCTCTTATTAGATGAGCCTACCAGTGCCCTCGACACCGGAAAAGTAGGACAAGTCTTACAAATATTGACAAAATTAACCCAGAAAAATATCACCGTCGTGATGGTAACTCATCAATTAGAACTAGCTCAAGACTTTAGCACTAGAGTTTTACATTTACAGCAAGGATGTCTCATGCAAAACTCCCCCGCCGATATCATCGACTGGGGAGACTTACGACAAAGTTTAATTCAAGAAGAATCCCAACTAGCCCAAGAATGGAATTGAAGGAAGAGGGAAGAGGGAAGAAGGAAGAAGGAAGAAGGAAGAAGGAAGAAGGAAGAAGGAAGAAGGAAGAAGGAAGAAGGAAGAAGGAAGAAGGAAGTTGACAGTTGACAGTTGACAGTTGACAGTTGATAATTTAGGACTTACACACGGTGTAAATTACGCCATTCCCTTGAGCGACAAGCTCAAACCCTTATGCGGCCCTTGCAGTGCGTAAGTCAATTAATTGATAATTGTCAACTGTCAACTGTCAACTGTCAACTGTCAATTACCCATTACCCAATCCCAAATCCCCTTTCACGCACGCACGGCGCGTTGATGGAGGGGGAGATTCCATTGGGGCGCGTGGAGGATTTCTAAATTAAGGCGATAACCTACATTACGAACAGTTTGAATCAGATTCGGTTGACGCGGATCAAATTCAATCTTTTTGCGTAACGATAAAACATGAGTATCAATAGTGCGAGGATTATCAATAGCATCAGGCCAAGCACGTTTGAGTAATTCCGAACGAGATAAAGGCATCCCCCCCGCCTGTGCTAATACATACAGCAAACTAAACTCTTGAGGTGTGAGCTCAATGGGTTCACCCTTTAAACGCACACGACGCTGTATTAAATCAACTTTCAAATCACCATAATCTAAACTGGCTGGCGGAAGTACCGTGCGGTTACGCCGCATCAATGCTTCTACCCGCGCCATAAACTCTTGCATTCCAAAAGGTTTAGTCAAGTAGTCATCAGCGCCAGCTTTTAAACCTTCCACTATATCGGCTTCGTTATTACGAGCCGACAACATTAAAATTAAAGACTGTTGTTGTTGTAGCCATCGACAAAATTCCAGGCCATCTCCATCCGGTAATTCAGCATCCAAAATAACCAAAGTCGGTTGGCGACTGTAGAATATATCCTTACCATTATGGATATCGGATGATTGATATACCGAATACCCCACCTGCTGGAGATGCCAACCTAAGAGCGATCGCAGGTGCGGATTTCCTTCCACGATTGAAATACAAGTTGATCCCACAGAGGCGAGTTTCCCTATATCATTAGCCCCTTTACCTTATCAAAGCCTTTGTCAGGGTTCTGTAACCTTTGTTACTCAAGTGCAGATTCCCTTCTCTTCTCTGTGTCTGATTCTTTCTCGCCGTTTCTTTCTCTTTTTCGAGAAATGTCTTGAGAAATCGAGAAGGGAAAAACATCTTTTGCCCTTCTCTATCATAATTTCCTATACTACAAGAGACTAGCGCGAGATCGCTCTATCAATTCCCCAATAAAAGAACATTTATCAAGACATTCAGGTTCAAAGTCATCGCGGTTATGTCCCCTAATTTCCAGTAAAGACAAATTTTTGATCGGATTTTGTATTACAGACGACTTCCCCAAGGGGGAGCAAAAACTGATACTATAATTATCCCAGCCAAAATGTCTTAGAATAGAGAAAATATGACAAGTCATATTTATTCACTTAAGAGTTGACCCAAAAGTTGACCCAAAAGTTGGTATCAGAGCCCAGTCGGGAGTCCTCAAAACCCTTGACTTAGTTAAATCGGCAAAATTTCCGAAACTTACCCCTTGGCTAGTGCATCTTTATATATATAGACTGCAAAATTCGCGATTAATCCCGATTTTTAAGAGGATGCCCTGAATCCTGAAACCAATAGGAGATTATACTATGCTGCAAGATACTCGTACCATTCGTCACTATCAGAAACTTACCGATGCCCTTGTCGAAATGTGGAATAGAGGTTATCGCTATGATGATATTCGTTTGTATTTGGATGGCTATTTAGCCGCGTTACGTCATACCAACGCGATCGAACCCTATTTAATCAATAGATTAGAGGAAGAAGCCAGTCGCTATATTTATGATTCCTCTAACTTCGCGATTCCTCAAGCACAACCTGAATCTGATTATTATTAAGCACAAACTCGATATTTTGTCAATAGTTTATAGTAGGGAGTAGGGGCTAAAGCCCCTTAAAATCCCTAACCGGATTGCGACAAAATTTTAATTTAAGAAGCCAACGCGACTTCTAACTTTTCTTGCAATTCCCCACTTTGATAGAGTTCGATCGTAATATCACAACCACCGATAAACTCACCATTGATATAAACTTGGGGAATTGTTGGCCAATTAGAATACTCTTTAATCCCTTGACGAATTTCCTGATCAGACAAAACATCAACGGTTTCGTAGGGAACTCCTAAATTATTCAAAATTTGAACAACCGTATTAGAAAAACCACACTGGGGCATTAACTTATTGCCCTTCATAAAGACTAAAACCTTGTTCTTTTTTACTAAGTCGTCAATTTTGGCGTTGACATCTGTACTCATGATTTTCTCCCAAAAGATGTTTTCTTCAAGCGATAAGGACAAAATAAAAACCTAGGATAAATCGAGTATTAAGCATGAAGAATTAGTAAATTTAATAACTAATTACGATGCCAGAAAACCCGATACCCATTGCCTATGCAACAGGAGTTTGAGACTTCCACTCTTGAGGAGTGTAAGTTTTCAAAGCCAACGCGTGAATCGCTTCACTCTGCATTGCCTGTTTCAGGGAACCGTACACGATTTGGTGTTGTTGGACGCGACTTTTGCCTTCAAAAGCAGAAGAAACAACGATCGCGTCATAATGATCGCCACCGCGTAAATCTTTAATTTGAACTTCAGCATCAGGCAAAACAGCCTTAATCATCGCCTCAACTTGAGATGAATTTACCATGAAATGTCCTACTAGATTACTGTCATTATTAATTTTATAGCAGAAGGAAGAAGGAATAAACCACAAAGGCAGAAAGGCACAAAGGAAGATGCAATAAAATCAAGAGTTTGTGCAATTATGAAGGTCAATAAGTCAAGGGGGTAGTGTTGCTATAAAGGGCTTACAGTTATTTGGGCTTATTCGATGAAGTAGGTGGAGTATCCTTCTTATCATTAGAAGGTCCACTGGGGGACTCTTGAGAAGGAGTGGGTTTATCACCATCACGCGAGGGACGAGGATAAGGAGTATCAACAAACCCTAATTCGAGTAATTGCTGATAAGCCTTTTTCCCTAACTCACGCGTAGGTTGTTGAGAGCGAATAATTTGCACCAGAAGTGGCACGGCTAATTCGGGTTTATTTTGAGCACGATGCACTAAAGCTAATTGATAAGTGGCTTCATCGCGCATTTGGGCTGTTTCTAAAGCCTTATTGCGATTACTATCAAAAAGACGACTATCAACTCCCGAAAAACTCCCGGCTAATTGTTGATAAAAATTCGACAATTGATTAAAAATTTGTCGTGCTTCTTGGAGTTTTTGGGCGGCAACAGTATAATTTTGATCAGAAATCGCGCTCGCGGCTTCGCTCATTAAACGCTGTCCCCCCTGTACGCTCAAAATGGTACTTTCGGGAGAAATGGGGCGGACATTAGTCGGTTCTGTGACATCATTATTATTATTAGGATCTGCCGGATCTGTCGGATCGGTTGGTTGGATAGGAATAGCGCGATTCGGATTATTATTTTGAGGAGTATTATTTTGGGGAGTACGGGGAGAGGGAGAAGTTTTTTGGGCCCTGGCTTGTAATGGGTAAAATAGGCCAAAAGCCAACATTACCGCGAGAGAGAGTTTCGCGGTGGAACGGAGAAAGGGAACAAATCCAGCTTGTAGCATGAAGTCACTTAGCGCGTGGCGAGAGTAAAGACCAAACTTGTGCCCATCTTAGCACCAATGTGCAAAAATGGCAGAAGGGATTTGGGAATGGGGAATGGGGAATGGGTAATGGGGAATGGGGAATGGGGAATGGAGAATAGGGAATGGGGAATAGGGATTGGGGACTGGGGATTGGGGATTGGGGAATGGGGAATGGGGATTGGGGATTGGGTAATTAATAATTAACAATTGACAGTTGATAATTATTAATTGTTAATTGTCAATTATAAATTGTTAACCCTCTTCCTTCTTCCTTCTTCCTTCTTCCCTCTTCCCTCTTCCTTCTTCCTTCTTCCCTCTTCCCTCTTCCCTCTTCCTTCTTCCTTCTTCCTTCTTGCTTCTTCCTTCTTCCCTCTTCCTTAGTTATTAATGTAGGTGTATTAACAATGACATCATCGCTCCCATCTGCCGCGATTCTGGATGAATATCAAGGGATTGGCGTTCCCGATGACAGTATCGCGATTATGTTGCAACGAGGCGGGGAAGAAATTCTCCTCACTAGAATAGAAAATCGTTTTACTGTTTCTCCTACCGGGAATTCCGGCCCCGTGGAAAATTGGGTATCGAAGATTCCCGCGACTTGGTTGCGTCATGTGCCTGGTAGTAACTTAGAAGAATTTAGTGTCGATGATCCTGAAAAACTCAAAGACATTATGGCAACAGCGCGCGCCCTTGATGAAATAGACTTTGCCTGTCGTGTCTATCATCCAGCACATAATGTCGGGACTTCCTTCTACTTAAGTAATCAAATTACGATTCAGTTTGATCCTAAAGTTTCTCAAGAAGCCAGAGACACGATCGCGTCTTATGTAGGAGTAAAAGAATTAAAAGTCGTGGAAGGGATACCCAATACCTTTGTCTATCAACTCACCACCGACTCTACGGAAAACCCCATTAAAATTACCAATCGTCTTACCAGATATCCTGAAGTTTTTGTTGCCGAACCTAATATTATTATCCAAAGTCAAACCCATTACATTCCCCGCGATCCCTTATATCCTAAACAATGGTATCTCAATAATAAAGGCGGTGATCAAGTCTCGGTTAATTCCCATATTTCCGCGGAAAAAGCTTGGGATATTACAAGGGGTTCTCGTTCCATTGTACTGGCTATCGCGGACGATTCGGTTGACATAAATCATCCAGATTTTCAAGGTGCAGGAAAAATCGTCGCGCCTATGGATTTCAAAGATAATGACACATCACCTCTACCCGGAGCCGACTCCGATAATCATGGTACTGCTTGCGCGGGGGTAGCCGTTGCGGAAGAAAATGGTAAAGGGATTGTGGGAGTCGCTCCGGGCTGTGCTTTGATGCCCATTCGTACCACCGGTTATTTAGATGATGATTCCATCGAATCTGTCTTTAATTGGGCGATCGATAAAGGAGCCTCCGTCATTTCCTGTAGTTGGGGGCCCTCCGCGGTTTATTTTCCCTTATCCCTACGACAACGGGCTGTGATTAGCAAAGCCGTGACTCAAGGCAGAAAAGGTAAAGGAGCCGTTGTTGTCTTTGCCGCGGGTAATGCCAATCGCCCCATCAATGGTACGATTAACGAAACAGGCTGGCCGAATAATGTTTTAAGTGGTCAAACCAAATGGTTAGGGGGTTTTACGGTTCATCCTGATGTTATCACCGTTTCCGCCTGCACTTCTCTCAATAAAAAAGCAGCTTATAGTAATTGGGGAAGCGGGATCTTTGTCTGTGCTCCTAGCAATAATGCCCCCCCCGGAATGTGGTTACAAGAAACGGGGTTTGTCAGTACCCCCCCGGAAGTGACGGGAATGTTACCCGGTTTAGGAATCTTTACGGACGATCGCGTGGGAGCGGATGGTTACGATACGGGAGATTATACGGGATATTTTGGGGGGACATCGAGTGCGACACCGGTTGTCGCGGGAGTCGCGGCTTTAGTGTTATCGGCAAACCCGGATCTCAGTGCCCAACAAGTGAAAACGATTATCCAACAAAGTGCGGATAAGATTGTAGATCCCGATCCCGATCCTCAATTTGGGACTCGTCAAGGCAGTTATGATAGTAATGGCCATAGTGAGTGGTTTGGTTATGGCAAAGTGAATGCCTATAAAGCGGTTCAAATGGCTGTACAAATGCGAACTGGGGGTGGTAGTGGGGGTCGATTTAGTGATATTAGTGGTCATTGGGCCCAGGCTTTTATTGAAGCTTTAGTCTCCATGAGTGTTATTTCGGGTTTCCCTGATGGCACGTTTCAACCCAATAGTCCCTTAACGCGTGCTCAATACGCGACTCTTCTTACCTATGCGTTTAATGCAGCACCAATACGAGCCGCGACAAATTTCGTTGATGTACCTTTTAGTTTTTGGGGACGAGACGCGATTCTCAAAGCTAATCGGGCGGGTTTTCTTTCGGGATATCCGGGGATGCAGTTTCGCCCTCAACAAAATTTAACTCGTTTAGAGGCGCTTTTAGCTTTGGTGAGTGGGTTAGGGTTAAGCGGTGGTACTCCTGATAGTTTAAATGTTTATGGGGATGTGGCTCAAATTCCCACTTTCGCGGTGAGCGCGATCGCGTCTGCGACAGTAAATCACATAGTAGTGAATTATCCCTATCGGAGTATTCTGTCACCGAATCAAAGTATTACGCGTGGGGAGGTATGCGCGTTTATTTATCAATGTTTAGTCGCGACAAAGGGTGCGAAAGCGATTAATTCTGCCTATATTGTCTGATTTTGAGGACTTCGTAGAGGCGGGTTAACCCACCAATTTTCCTAACAACAAATAACCTCAATAAACCCGCAAAAAAAAACCTACATTTCCATAAAACCTGTAGGGGCGGGTTAACCCACCAATTTTCCTAACAACAAATAACCTCAATAAACCCGCCCCCACCCCACCAATAACCTCTAGGTTGGGGGCGGGTTTTTATCATTTATCTGTCTTTGTCAATGATTTGGGTTCCCCCGCCCCTACCATCGTTTTTTTCAACCCCTTAATAACTCAAATAAACCCGCCCCCACCCCACCAATAACCTCTAGGTTGGGGGCGGGTTTTTATCATTTATCTGTCTTTGTTAATGATAAGGATAAACACCCGGTTTCTCTCCTCAAGGGCGGGCACGGAGGCACCGCCCCTACAGAAACCGGGTTTCTTACCTCAACCCTTTCGAGGTGCAAAAACCCCAAAAGAAACCCGGTTTCTCTCCTCAAGGGCGGGCACGGAGGCACCGCCCCTACAGAAACCGGGTTTCTTACCTCAACCCTTTCGAGGTGCAAAAACCCCAAAAGAAACCCGGTTTCTCTCCTCAAGGGCGGGCA
>Ga0209812_10000554_pt1 | contig 33286 bp, 30 predicted proteins | sample JI71714BDNA_FD_187502 | JGI IMG/M metagenome (GOLD analysis project Ga0209812, IMG submission 187502) | Wastewater effluent complex algal communities from Wisconsin, to seasonally profile nutrient transformation and Carbon sequestration -... | ecosystem: Engineered > WWTP > Effluent > Algae...
GCAATCAGCATCCCCAATATACGAATAATAGAGCGATATTGCATAGCGTCCTTTATATTGCCAGTTACGGCAATAGCAGCTCGCGGGTCATGTTTTCATTGCGCTCACGATGCACAATGATGTTATCTTCAATGCGGATCCCCCCAAAACAGCGGAATGCATCAACTTTTTGCCAGTTTATCAGCTTTGACGCGGTAGTTTGTTTTAAATCTGCTAATAAGCTATCAATAAAATAAAGGCCGGGCTCAATAGTAAATACCATGGAAGGCTCAATCAAACGGGTACAGCGCAAAAATGGATGCTGTTCTGGTGCTGCGACGTGTGTGCCTCGCTCATCCGCCATAAAACCGCCCACATCATGAACTTGTAGGCCCAAATGATGCCCAACGCCATGCGGGAAAAAGGTACTGCTGATGCCACTTTCAATAATGTTATCCACACTGCTGTGTACAAAGTCAAAATCAATCAATACCTGCGCTAATAAACGGTGTGTTAAAAATTGTAACTCGGTGTATTTAATTCCAGGTTTAATGGCAGCGACAACCTGTAAATGAACATCATTAACTGCGTTAATCAGTGTGCCAAACTCGTCTGAGCGCTGAAAACTATAAGTTCGTGTAATGTCGGCAGCATACCCATTAAATTCCGCACCGGCATCAATTAAAAACGAACGATGTTGTGCTGGTTTCTTTCGTTCTAATGCGGTGTAATGCAATATGGCCGCATGTTCGTTTAAACCAATAATATTCCCATAAGGCACTTCATTTTCTGTTTGCCCTACGGCTGCCAGATAAGCTAATTGGATATCAAACTCGCTGCCTCCAGCGTAAAACGTCTCAGCTGCCGCACGGTGCCCCGCCACAGCCATGCTATTGGCAATTCGCATACACGCATGCTCATAAGCGGTTTTATAAGCCCGATAATAATGTAAATAGCTCATCACGGGTTCAGGATTAATATGCACAAACCCTAACGCTTTTGCGACTTCTAGATATTCACCAAGGTAAGCTAAACGTGCCTTATCGTATGGCAACAGCGTTTCAACCATGTTGGCTTTTTCTAATAACTGAATATCAAAGTATTCCGCCCAATAATCATTAGGCTCGTCTGGAACCTTATGCCAAAAATCTTTTGGCCGATAAAAAATCAACTTAGGTTTATTTATGCCATCGACTAACAACCAGCAATGTGGATTATCAATAACGGGCAACCAGGCTTTAAAATGTGGATTCGCTTTAAACGGATAATCCATGTCATCTAAAAACTTGCGTTTAGCTTGCCCAGAATGAATGACGAGCGCATCCAAATTTTCACGCGCCAACACATTACGAGTACGTTGTTGCAGCTCAGTAATATGTTCCTTGTACAGTTGCTGATAAGTGAGGTTCATAAATACCTTATTTGTTGCTGTTAAGGGATATCGATAATAACACTATTTATCTTCTGTCCCAATCTGCATCCCTAAGAGAGGCCGAAACACATCTACGGGCTCATTTAAACGAATAGCGTAAATTTGCTGATACGCCATCACCGCTTTCACATATTCACGCGTTTCTCGATAAGGAATGGTTTCAACCCAAACATCAACAGGTAAACGTTGATCTTGAGGGATCCATTGTCTTACCCGACCATGCCCTGCGTTATAAGATGCCGTCGCCATAATAATGTTGCCATTGTTGCGGCGCATCAGATAATTTAAATATTCTGTCCCATAATCAATATTGGTGACCGGATGGTATAACGTCGATAACGCTATACGTTTTTTTGCAATATAGTGAGCAGTGTCAGGCATAATTTGCATTAACCCGCGCGCGCCTACCGGGGAATTCGCGTCTGGCATAAAAGAGCTCTCGCGCCGAGCAATAGCCATGGCCCAGCTTGAATCAACTTTGGCTTTTTTGGCAAAACGTTGTATATCTTCTTGGAACGCAAGTGGAAAACGTAACTCAACATCGTCCCAATAACCTGCATCCGCCAACGTAAAAATAGCACGTTCATGCCATTCTAACTTTCCAGCCAATTTAGCGGCAGCTAACTTTTCAGGCTCTGTTACTGAGCGCTGCAAAAAATTCCACTCACGTCGCGCTTCGGTCATTCGCCCTAACGCACGCCATTCTTGCGCGCGTTGCACCGCGGGATGTTGCGCAATGCGTGTCACATCCTCATCAGTTACAGGTACCGCTTGATGAGCCAAGTTTGGGGGTAAGCCTAATTTAGCTGCTGCCATAAATCCATAAAAATGGCGTCGTTGTGCCACTTCCTCAAAAATAGGCCGCGCCTCGGCAGACATCCCTTGCTCTTCTAAGGCCCGAGCTAACCAATAGCGCCAATTCACATCGTTAGCTAAGTTAACCGGAAAGCGCTCAATAACCTGCTGCACTTTAGGCCAGTTCAGTGTTTTTAGGGCATGACCCACTTGCCATTGTGCCACGCTAGTATCTAATGATTCAGCAGGTAGTTTACTCATCCACTCATCGGTACGGCTATCGCCTTTACTGGCTAAGGCTATAGCAAATTGCCGTTGCACATCAATACGCTGCGCAGCAGTGAAGTAAGGATCACTGGTAAACGCTGACCAAACCTGTAACGCTTGATCGGGTGAGCGCCAAATAAGTCGCTTCAAACCATAAGCTAATATATCGCGTTCAATAACATGTTTACCTGGAAAAAACTTGGGTTTAGCAATCACGGCAGGATTTGTTCTAACGTGTTGCCACATGTCGGCTAAATACTGTTTATCAGAAGGCAATAACGTTCGAAGATAACGAATCAACCCAACGTCTCCCCCTTCTGCAGATAATTGTATTCGTCTAAGTACGATATCTGCTGAGAACGGCTGTACTTGCCGCCATTGACTAAACAGTGAATCGCATTGCTTAGGCTGCGACTTCCCCACCGTCCACAATGCCGCGACATCTTGCCAAATAGCCTCAGCGTCCTTTGGTCGAGCCTTTAAACGCTGCTGCAACGCGACACAATTTAACGCCGCATCCGTACTGCCAGGAAAAAAGCTGAGAAAACGCTCTGCTTGTTGTGCACTTGCAAGGCTCAATAGCCAAGGGCGTCGCAGCGGCCAATCCAATGGCGATCCTTGATGGCGAGCCAAAAACGATTCTATTGCAGTGTGATCAGACAGCCTGCGTTGCAGCCACCGTTGCTCAATATAGGGCGCTAAGGGGTAACCTTGTAATTGTTCGAGCCAAAGTTCAACTTGGACTGGCGCTGCCGAACCAATTTGTCGTTCTACTTGCACAAAGAGTTTACGCTGTTCTTCCAGCGTCTCGGTCGCCGTTAATGCATGCACAATTCCACTTACACCGCACAAAATGGCACCACATAAATTAATTAGCCGCTTCACAAACATCACTCCAGAGACAGGCCCAATCAGGAATATGAACAGGGATCTTTTATAATATGGAACAGTGTACTACAGTTTATGGCCCAGTGTTTTTTGCTCATAGACATAAGATGAATGGGGCATTTAACTATTTCAATTCAAACACCCGTTTAAATAACTATTGATATTTTTAGTAAAGCACGACACACTGGGCAAGATACCCTCATCGTACCAGTTGCGAATAACCTTAAAGCAAACGCGACCAAGGAGCATATTTATGATTCACCAGAGTAACAGCATTCAGGTTGAGTATATTGAACCTGGTATTGCCCAGTTTACGTTTAACGCTCAAGGTTCGGTCAATAAATTTGATCAAGAAACCTTAGGCGACTGTTTAGCCGCACTCACTAAACTACACGCCGATCCGGCTTTAAAAGGCGTACTTTTTGTTAGTGGCAAAGACAATTTTATTGTTGGTGCCGATATCACCGAATTCCTAACTACATTTGAGCGGCCTGAAGCAGAATTGATCCCTTGGATTAAAACAGCTTCTGATATTTTTGATTATTGTGAAGATTTGCCCGTTCCCACCGTGGTTGCTATTAAAGGTTTTGCTTTGGGTGGCGGCTGTGAGTGGACGCTGGCCTGTGACTATCGTGTGGCCGACACTACGACGCGCATTGGTCTGCCTGAAGTAAAATTGGGTTTAATGCCAGGCTTTGGTGGTACGGTGCGTTTACCGCGCATTATTGGCGCCGATAACGCCATGGAATGGATCACCACTGGTAAAGATCGCAGTGCAGAGCAAGCACAAAAAGAAGGCCTGATTGACGCCGTTGTTGCACCAGAAAAACTGCAAGCAGCAGGCCTAAGCATGCTGCAAGACGCGATAGCCGGTAAATTAAACTGGCAGAAAAAACGTGCGGTAAAATTACAGCCATTAAAACTGAATAAAACCGAAGCCACCATGAGCTTTAGCACCGCTAAAGGTATGGTGTTTGCTACTGCGGGTAAACATTACCCTGCGCCAATGGTTGCGGTACAAACCATTGAAGCCGCTGCAACACTGGATCGCGCAGGCGCTATTGCCCTAGAAAACGCTGGCTTTGCGAAATTGGCAAAAACCGATGCCGCTACCGCACAAATTGGCCTGTTCTTAAATGATCAGGTGATTAAAGGCAAAGCGAAGAAAGCCGCTAAAACGGCCACCAAAGCAGTGAAAAAAGCTGCTGTATTAGGCGCAGGTATTATGGGTGGTGGTATTGCCTATCAATCGGCCTTTAAAGGCGTGCCGGTAGTGATGAAAGACATCGCCGATAAAGCGCTTGAACTTGGTATGGGCGAAGCTACAAAACTCTTAGCCAAACAAGTTGAGCGGAAGAAGCTGGATGCAGTCGGTATGGCAAAAGTCATTGCCTCTATTACCCCAACGCTCAGTAACGAACAAGTTGCTGGCGTTGATATCGTTGTAGAAGCGGTAGTAGAAAACCCAAAAATCAAAGGCGCCGTGTTAAAAGAAGTAGAAGGCTTAATCGCCGAAGATGCTATTTTAACCTCGAATACCTCAACGATTTCGATAGACCAACTAGCTGCGAATTTAAGCCGGCCACAAAACTTCTGTGGTATGCATTTCTTCAACCCGGTGCATCGTATGCCACTGGTAGAAGTGATTCGTGGTAAAGATACCAGCGATGAAACCGTAGCAGCCGTAGTAGCTTATGCTGCGAAAATGGGTAAATCGCCCATCGTAGTTAACGATTGTCCAGGGTTCTTTGTAAACCGCGTACTGTTTCCCTACTTTGCAGGCTTTAGCAAATTGGTACTGGATGGTGCCGACTTTGCCCAAGTGGATAAAGTGATGGAAAAACAATTCGGTTGGCCGATGGGCCCAGCCTACTTGCTGGATGTAGTAGGTTTAGATACCGCTTATCACTGCACAGACGTTATGGCTGCAGGCTTCCCAACGCGGATGGCCAAGCTGGAAAAAGATCCGGTAGCGGCGATGTTCAACGCTAATCGTTATGGTCAGAAAAACGGTTTAGGTTTCTATGCCTACAGCAAAGATGCCAAAGGTAAGCCGAAAAAAGACATCGATGCCGCAAGCTTAGAACTGTTAGCCGGTATTGCTGCCACTAAGCAAGATTTTAGTGCTGACGAGATTATCGCCCGTGTAATGGTGCCAATGATTAATGAAACGATTCGCTGTTTGGAAGAAGGCATAGTCGCCAGTGCGGCTGAAGCCGATATGGGCTTAGTCTACGGTTTAGGTTTCCCTCCGTTCCGCGGTGGCCCGTTACGTTATGCTGACACCCTTGGCCTAGCGAATTTTGTGGCATTGGCAGATAAATATGCGCACTTGGGCGAGATTTATCAGGTAACAGACAACACCCGCGCTATGGCTGCTAATGGCCAGCGTTTCTTCCCGGTTTAAGCGCAGGAGCACACTCTTATGAAAAACGCCGTAATTGTAGATTGTATTCGCACCCCAATGGGCCGTTCCAAGGCCGGTATGTACCGTAATGTGCGCGCCGAGCAGTTATCCGCGCATGTTATGGCTTCATTGGTAGCACGTAACCCCGCGCTTGATCCAAATGATATCGACGATATTATATGGGGTTGTGTGCAACAAACCTTAGAACAAGGGTTTAACGTCGCCCGTAATGCTGCCCTGTTAGCCGGCATTCCACATTCTGTGCCCGCTGTGACGGTTAACCGCCTCTGTGGTTCATCCATGCAAGCTTTACACGACGCAGTTCGCGCTATCCAAACCGGCATGGGTGACGTGTATTTAATTGGTGGTGTTGAGCACATGGGTCATGTACCAATGAACCATGGTGTTGATTTTCACCCAGGCTTATCCACCTCTGTGGCTAAAGCAGCAGGTATGATGGGCTTAACCGCTGAATTGCTGGGTAAGCTACACGGTATTAGTCGCCAGCAACAAGATGAATTTGGTGCCCGTTCACACCGTTTAGCGCAAGAGGCCTCGGTACAAGGCCGCTTTAAAAACGAAATTATTCCTACCGAAGGCCATGATGCTGACGGCGTGCTCCGGGTATTCGATTACGATGAAGTCATTCGCCCAGAAACCACCGTTGAAGCATTAAGCCAACTGCGTCCGGTGTTTGATCCGGCCAATGGTACGGTAACAGCAGGTACCTCTTCAGCGTTGTCAGATGGCGCCTCTGGTATGTTAGTGATGAGCGAAGAGAAAGCCAAAGCGTTAGGCTTACCTATTCGTGCTTATGTTCGTGGTATGGGTGTCGCAGGTTGTGATCCGTCCATTATGGGCTATGGCCCAGTTCCAGCATCGAAAAAAGCCTTAAAGATGGCTGGTATTACTGTAGCCGATCTAGATTTTGCTGAACTAAACGAAGCCTTTGCTGCACAAGCCTTGCCAGTCATGAAAGACTTAGGTTTGCTAGACGTTGCCGATCAGAAAGTGAACCTAAACGGTGGCGCTATTGCTTTAGGTCATCCGCTAGGATGTTCTGGCTCGCGTATCAGCACCACGCTGATTAACGTAATGGAAGACAAAGGTGGTAAGTTTGGTTTAGCCACGATGTGTATCGGTTTAGGTCAAGGTATCGCTACCGTGTTTGAGCGTCCTTAACTAGCACTCCGCACTGTAATCACCTAAAATAAGGGTCGCTAAGCGGCCCTTTTTTATGCGTTTCGCTAACAGTAACGGCGAATGTAACACCCTCTTTTCATATGGGGTGAGTTAACATCGCGCGCCGCCTAGTAACCTAAGTATAATCAATGGGGTATCTATGGAGTCATTATTTGCAAGCGCCACCTATACGCTTGATACGCTTGGTCTTCGCTGCCCAGAGCCGGTGATGTTGACGCGATTACATATTCGAAAAATGCAGCTGGGGGAAACCTTATTGATTTTGGCAGATGATCCTGCAACGACACGTGATATCCCTGCATTTTGTCATTTTATGGATCACGAACTGGTCGCCAGTGCTCAGCAACAATTACCGTATCAATATTTAGTACGTAAATTAAAGTAGAAATGCAATTGTCAGCCTTTGCCATGTGCGACGTTACTATCCTGCTCACAGATAGTACAAATAATGACATACTATTTTTATCAACTTAGTGGTTTTGTGCTAGCATCATCTAAACTAACTTAGAATAAGAGCGCGTTGTATGCGCCAATCAGTCCTTCAACAAAACGCAAAACAAGCCAACGAGATCGACGAACGCCGTCGGCGTTATATTCTGGCCTTTGTCAGCTATATCACCAGTGCAGTGATGTTTCTCTATGGCCTTAAAAACCTTTCTGCACACAACCTTATGTTGCCAATTATTTTGTTTGGTACGGGTTTAGCGTTTCTACTCAATATTATTACCTACCACTTTACCCATAATCTCAAACGCGCCTGCATGGTAGAAGCGTTATTAGTCGGCTTTTTTGTGCTGAGCTTAGTGTTTCAAGGTGGATATAATAATACTGCACTTTACTGGGTATTCCCGTTTCCGGCTATTTTGTTTGGTCTACTGGGCGTGCGTAATGCTTTACTCAGTAACGCCGTACTTGTACTGGCACTTTGTATTATGCTATTTGTACCCGATCTCATAATCGCTGAATATAAAGACGCGGAAGCAAGCCGCTTTATTGCTTCATTACTGATTGTGATTACCGTATGTTGGATTAATGATCACTATCGGGAACGAAGCCATCAAGCCATGGATGTTTTATATCGGCATCAAGAGCATCAAGCGAATACGGATGCCTTAACCGGGCTAGCTAATCGGCGTTTTGTTGATTCTACCGTCCAAGCGACACTGGCATTACAGCCCAGCCATTTTTTCCCTCTCGCCCTCATTATGTGTGATATTGATCACTTCAAAACCCTTAACGACCAATTTGGTCATGACAAAGGTGATGAGGTATTAAAAGCCATCGCACACCTTTTTCGTCAAAACTTACGCCAACAAGATATTGCAAGCCGGATAGGTGGCGAAGAGTTTTTACTTATTTTACCGCAAACCACTCACCCGGAAGCGTTACTCGTAGCAGAGAAAATTCGCCATCAATTCGAACAACAATTGCTGCTAGACTTGGATACATGCCCAAGTTATCGGGTAACGGCCAGTTTTGGCGTAGCCGAATGTCACGACGCAACTGAGTTTAACTCTGCGGTTAAACATGCTGATCAACAGCTCTATTTATCCAAACGCAGTGGTCGTAATAAAGTGAGCTAATCAAATAATCACGTGGCAAAACCACACTGTATTACTGCCGCGCATTTTCTCGACTGACGACCTTCTAAAAATGAAACGGAGTATTATGTTACGGCTTATCTTAATCATTAATCTATTTTTTGTTTTGTTGCTACCTACGTATGCCCAAAACTCAGCAATAGAACGAACACCTTCAGCACCTGAGCGACAGCAAGGTGACGGCCCCTTTACTAGGTTAATTTTACGAGGTGGCACACTGATCAGCGGCGAAGGCGCCCCGCCCGTGGGGCCTGTTGACATCGTTATCGAAAATGATCGGATCAGCCAAGTTGTCATTGTTGGCTATCCTGATGTTGCCATCTTACCGCAAGGTCGTCCTGTTGCCCGCGCTGGCGATCAGGAAATAGATGTCCAGGGTATGTTTATTTTACCCGGTTTTATTGATATGCATGGTCATATTGGCGGTTCTGCAAATGGTATTCCAGCAGAATACGTGTTTAAACTTTGGCTCGCACATGGCATTACTACTGTGCGAGAACCAGGGAGCTTTAACGGCCTGGCTTGGACATTGAAACATGCAAAAGCTGCAGCGGCTAATACGATTGTTGCGCCGCGTATAGTGCCGTATGTTGGCTTTGGCCAAGGGTTAGGTCAGCCAGTGTTTAACCCAGATCAAGCAAGAAAGTGGGTTCAAGACATAAAGAAAGCGGGTGCTGCGGGCATTAAGTTCTTTGGTGCCACCCCAACAATCATGGCAGCAGCGTTAGACGAAGCTAAAAAACAGCAATTAGGTACGATGATGCATCATGCGCAATTGAATGTGATGCGTACAAACGTAGTAGACAGCGCGCGTATGGGGCTCACCTCGATGGAGCATTGGTATGGCTTACCCGAAGCCTTATTTACCCAGCAAACCATTCAACATTATCCTGCCCATTATAATTATCAAAATGAACAAGATCGTTTTGCTGCCGCAGGCGAGCTTTGGGCACAAGCCGCTAAACCGGGCTCAGAAAAATGGATTGCCGTGCGTGATGAGTTAATATCCTTAAACTTTACAATCAATCCTACCCTAACGATTTACGAAGCAAGTCGAGACGCTGCAGCACAGCGCAACGCGGAATGGCATGCAGAGTACACATTACCCACCTTAACGCGCTTTTTTACGCCTAATCGCTATGCGCATGGCTCTTATTGGTTTGATTGGACGACCGATCATGAAATTCGCTGGCGTGAGAACTATCGACTTTGGATGCAGTTTTTACAAGACTTTAAAAACCACGGGGGTCGTATTACAACCGGTTCTGACGCAGGTTATATCTATAAAATTTATGGATTTGCTTTTATCCAAGAGCTCGAGCTACTCCGTGAAGCGGGTTTTAATGCACTAGAAGTTATTCAAGCAGCAACACTGAATGGTGCTACTGCCCTAGGATTAGACCATGAGATTGGCAGTATTGTGCCGGGTAAAAAAGCCGATATGTTTATTGTCGCAGAAAATCCTCTGGCCAATTTTAAGGTCCTTTATGGTAACGGCCATTATCAACTTAATAGCGATAATTTGCCTGAGCGTAGTAAAGGCGTTCGCTATACCATTAAGGATGGTATCGTCTACGACGCACAACAACTGCTTGCTGATGTTCGAACCCTGGTAAAACAAGCTAAGGTGTTGGAGCAACAGGGCTCAGACTAACAACGTCACGTTTTGCATTTGTTCTTGACGCCAATGATAACGACGATTAATGTAAATACTCTGTAATAAAAGTGAGTTTTATTATGCTTTGGGTACTCATAAAAGATTCCATCCCGGCTAAAGCGCTAGTATTAATCGCTTTAGCCGTTATTTTTTGGTTCTTTGGCTTAACAAGTCTGTTTACCATTGTGCTTATCATTGTTGTTGAATTATTGATATCACGCACCAGTCATAACACTGATCTCAATGAATTTATCTATTCAAAAGATATCATGGCGTTGTTCGTCGTAGAGAATTCACAGTTGCGCGTAGGTATGGAGAAAGGAAACCTAGATAAGATTAAGCACATCAACCTATGGCAGGAGGATCAACACGGCTTTGTCGATTTTATGCTAAATACACATTTTAGGGTTCGCTATAAGTTTTCCATGCAGCAGTATCAGGCGTTTCGCCAATGGATCCAGCAGGTATTGCCAGATAGCCAAATTATTGATGGCTTCAAAAGCTGATAATTAGCTATGTTACGCTGTTCCTATACGAACAGATATGTTGTTTTGCTCGCAGCCAAGCATTCATTCCTTTACACTGGTAAGAACGTTATTGAATACTTAAATAAACATGCGAACACCTGCACCGTTATTACACCCACGTAACCTACACCAAGGCCGCTATGACTTAGCGCTACTTTGTAAAAAATATCCCGCCTTAATTCCGTTCATTACTCACACCCCAACGGGATTAGCCACTATCGATTTTAGCCAGGCTAACGCGGTACAAGCACTCAATGCTGCCTTGTTAGCGGCGTATTATCACGTAAGCTTTTGGCAGTTGCCAGAAGGCTACCTTTGCCCGCCAATTCCCGGGCGGGCAGATTACATTCATTATGCTGCCGATCTGGTTGCAGAGTTACACAATACACCGCAACAGGTACCGACGGGTAAGCAGATCCGAATGTTAGACATTGGATGCGGAGCTAATTGTATTTATGCCATTTTGGCATCGCGCAGCTATGGCTGGCATGTGGTAGGCAGTGAAATTGATCCACAAGCATTACTGATTGCCGATACCATCGTCAACGCTAATCCTAGCTTGAAAGGGGTAATAAAACTACGAAAGCAAGATAATGCAGACAACATCCTAAATGGCGTGATACAGCAAAATGATTACTTTGATCTTATTGTATGTAACCCCCCGTTTTATTCGTCAGCCGCTGAAGCGCAAACCGTTAATCAGCAAAAATGGCAAAAGTTGGGTAAGACGAATCAAGGACGTAATTTTGCTGGTAACAGTACTGAATTGTGGTGCGACGGTGGTGAACTGGCATTTATCAGTAAAATGATTGTTGAAAGCACACATTACGCAAAGCAAGTCGGTTGGTTTAGCAGCTTAGTATCACAACAAAAGCATCATAAGTTATTGGTTAATCAGCTTAAACAACAAGCAAAGGTGTTTGGTCCCATCGATATTCGGCAAATTAACATGCAGCAAGGTCAAAAAAGTAGCCTTATGTTGGCGTGGCACTTTTCTTAAAGGCTGTAACCGACGTCAATCCCTATTAAAAAGCCAGCTTAACGCTGGCTTTTGTCATAATGCTTCCCTTACTGCAACACGGAAATATCAGCCACTTGTAAGAATAAATCACGTAACTGTTTTAGCAAGGCAAGGCGGTTAGCTCGCACGGCTAAGTCGTCAGCATTTACCATCACCTGATCAAAGAAGCTGTCGATTACCTCGCGTAACGCAGCAAGATGCGTTAAAGCATCAGTATAATCAGTACCGTTAGCCTGATATGCTTGTTCTGCGGTAATCGACAAATATAACGCCTTTTCAGCAGCATCTTGCAGCAAGTCACCCTTAACTGTAGTAGCTATTTCACCTTCTACTTTTGCCAAGATATTTGCGACCCGCTTATTCGCTGCCGCCAGCGCTGCTGCGGCCTCTAGCTTACGGAACGCCGCCACCGCTTTTACTCTGCGATCAAAATCCGCTGGATTAGTGGGACGGCGCGCTAATACCGCTTGAATAACATCCACACTATACCCTTCGTCTTGATACCAAGCACGGAAGCGACCTAACATAAAGTCGAGTACCTCATCAGCTACCTTGGTATTACTAAGCTTATCGCCAAAGGTTTGCTGGCTAAAAGTAATGAGATCAACTAAATCCAGTGGCAATTGCTTTTCAACCATAATGCGTAACGCACCGATAGCTGCGCGGCGCAATGCAAACGGATCTTTATCACCTTTTGGAATTTGGCCAATGCCAAAAATACCAACCAGCGAATCCAATTTATCAGCAATCGCCACCGCTGCGCCTTCTAAACGACTCGGTAACTCGTCGCCGGAAAAACGTGGCATATATTGCTCATTTAATGCCAAGGCCACGGCTTCAGCTTCGCCGTCTAAACGTGCATAATGCATACCCATAATGCCCTGCACTTCTGGGAACTCTCCCACCATGTTGGTCATTAAATCTGTTTTCGACAGCAAACCCGCGCGGGCGGCAGCCTGCTCATCGGCGCCAATTTTACTGGCAATAAAACCTGCCACCTGGCTAATGCGCTCAGATTTCTCCGCCAAGGTGCCTAACTGCTGCTGGAATAATACAGTTTTTAAGCTGTCTAAACGCTCAACCAGTTTTACCTTGCGATCGGTGTTAAAGAAAAACTGCGCATCGGCCAAGCGAGGCCGTACCACTTTTTCATTACCCGAGATAATTTGCTGTGGATCTTTACTGCTGATATTCGCCACAAAGATAAACTTATTCATAAGCTTGCCAGCACTATCTAACAGCGGAAAGTACTTTTGATTATCTTTCATGGTGGAAATAAGCGGTTCGGCAGGGACTTGCAGGAAGCTTTCTTCAAAGCTACCAACTAACACCGCAGGCCACTCGACTAACGAGGTGACTTCTTCTAACAGTGCATCGTCTGGCTTAACCTGTGCACCCAAACCGGCTGCAGTAGCAGCAACCTGTTCAGCTATGTAAGCCTTACGCTTAGCAAAGTCGGCAATGACATAAGCTTGTTCCAATGTGGGTAAATACGCATCGGCATTCTTAACGCTCACTAAAGCGGGGGCATGGAAACGGTGTCCGTGCGTCTGATTACCGCTGTTACGACCTAAAATTGTGGCTGGCACCACTGTTTCACCATATAGCATAATAATTGTATGCACGGGCCGAATAAACTCCGCGTCTGAGTTACCCCAACGCATAGGTTTGGCAATAGGGAGTTTGCTGAGTGCCAAGCTTACCACTTCTGGTAACAGCGCTTGTGTGTTTTGACCTTGTTGCTGCTGACGACAAAGCAACCAAGCGCCTTTATCGGTTTCTAAGCGCTCTGCTTGTTCAACGGTAATACCACAACCTGCTGCCCAACCCTGTGCAGCCTTCGTTGGCTGACCTGCCGTATCAAAAGCGGCACTGATAGCAGGACCACGTTTTTCTACTACCTTATCGGCTTGTGCAGCTGCCAGTTGATTAATGCGAACGGCTAAACGCCTCGGCGCAGCGTACCAAGACACTGTGTCATGGCGTAATTCTTGTTTAGCCAACTCAGCAACCAAATTATCAGCGAGCGCGATTGCAAGGGTTTTTAATGCTTTTGGGGGTAACTCTTCGGTACCAATTTCTACCAGAAAATCCTGTGCGCTCATTAGTTAGCCTCCGACTGCACTGGCTTAATTTTACAAAGCGGGAAACCCAGTTTTTCGCGGGCATCATAGTAAGCCTGCGCACAGGCTTTAGCTAAAGTGCGAACGCGCAGAATATAGCGCTGGCGCTCCGTAACAGAAATGGCATGACGGGCATCTAACAAATTAAACGCATGTGATGCTTTCATCACTTTTTCGTACGCAGGTAAGGCTAAGCCTTGTTCAATTAGATACTGACTTTCTTTTTCGCACTGATCAAAGTAGGTAAAGAGTGCGGCTACATCGGCGTGTTCAAAGTTATAAGTCGATTGCTCTACTTCGTTCTGATGGAACACATCGCCGTATGTGACTCGGCCTAAAGGACCATCGGTCCACACCAGATCATAGATTGAGTCTACACCTTGAATATACATGGCCAGACGTTCTAATCCATAGGTAATTTCACCAGTAACGGGACGACATTCTAAGCCACCGACTTGCTGAAAATAAGTGAACTGGGTGACTTCCATACCATTTAGCCACACTTCCCAACCTAAACCCCAAGCACCCAGTGTTGGTGATTCCCAGTTATCTTCGACAAAGCGAATATCATGCACCAGCGTATCTAAGCCCAGCTCTTCTAACGAGCCCAAATACAATTCCTGAATATTGTCAGGTGAAGGCTTTAAGATGACCTGAAATTGATAGTAATGCTGCAAGCGATTAGGGTTTTCACCATAACGACCATCTGTTGGACGCCGACATGGCTGTACATATGCCACATTTGTGGGCTCTGGCCCTAACGAGCGTAAAAAGGTCATAGGATGGAAAGTGCCGGCACCGACCTCTAAGTCCAGTGGCTGCACGATAACGCAGCCTTGACGTGCCCAGTAATCTTGCAGGGCTAGGATGAGTCCCTGGAAGGTTTTGATATCGTATTTATGCATGCGTTGCTAACTCACTAAAATAACTGAGGGGCTTAAAAGCCCCTACGGTGTTTAACGTTGCTTATACGTCCAAGTTAGCCACGTATAAGGCATTTTCTTCAATAAAGGCTCGCCGTGGTTCTACATGATCACCCATCAATGTCGCGAACAGTAAATCGGCACCAATAGCATCTTCAATCGTTACCTGTAGCATCCGGCGGTTTTGTGGATCCATGGTCGTTTCCCACAGCTGATCCGGGTTCATCTCACCTAGCCCTTTATAGCGCTGGATATATAAACCGCGTTTTGACTCAGCCATCAGCCAGTCTAGTGCTTCACGGAAATTGGCTACCGGTTTTACTTTCTCGCCGCGGCGAATATAACCGCCGTCTTCAATTAAATCTCGTATTTCATCACCTAAGGACGTTAAGCTTAGGTAATCACGTGATGTAATAAAATCATGGTGCAGTAAGTATTCGTTATCAATGCCGTGCTGGCGAATAATGACTTTCGGTTGAAACAGTTGGCGCTCACGATCTTCTACTACATCATACTTGTAGATTGAGCCATCACCTTCTTTTTCATCTAAGCGCTTAGCCAGTGTTTTTACCCATTCGGCTACAGCAGTTTGATCTTTCATGGTCTCGGTGGTTAGGCCAGCAATATAAATCAGTTCTGTTAATAAGTTCTGCGGTATCTTACGGCTTAAGCGTTGAATAACGGCAGTGACTTTATGGTACTGACGTACAATCTTTTCAAGCGCTTCACCACCAATGCCAGGTGCACTATCATTAACGTGTAGGTAGGCTTCATCTAGCGCTAACGTCGTTAAGTATTCCACAAGCGAAGGTTCATCTTTGATATATTGCTCTTGCTTGCCTTTTTTCACTTTGAATAACGGTGGTTGCGCAATATAGATATAGCCACGTTCAATTAACTCCGGCATTTGCCGATAGAAAAAGGTTAGTAGCAACGTACGAATATGCGAACCGTCGACGTCGGCATCCGTCATCAATACGATGCTGTGATAACGGGTTTTATCCGGATTATACTCTTCCCGGCCAATGCCACAGCCCAATGCAGTAATCAGCGTACCGACTTCCTGTGAAGAGAGCATCTTATCGAAACGGGCTTTTTCTACGTTTAGAATTTTACCCTTTAATGGCAAAATCGCTTGGTTTTTACGGTTACGACCTTGTTTCGCTGAACCGCCCGCAGAGTCACCCTCTACAATGTATAGTTCAGAAAGCGCAGGATCCTTTTCTTGGCAATCAGCTAACTTCCCTGGTAAACCGGCAATGTCTAACGCACCTTTGCGACGGGTCATCTCACGGGCTTTTCGTGCAGCTTCACGCGCACGCGCTGCATCAACAATTTTGCCTACAATAATTTTGGCATCACTGGGGCTTTCAAGTAAATATTCGTTCAGACGCTCGTGCATCACGCTTTCTACTGCTGATTTCACTTCGCTAGAAACTAACTTATCTTTAGTTTGTGAGCTGAATTTTGGATCCGGTACTTTAACACTTATTACAGCAGTCAGACCTTCACGGGCGTCGTCACCGGTCGCCGACACCTTCATTTTTTTGGCATACCCTTCTTGCTCAATATAGGTATTGAGCACGCGTGTTAACGCTGAACGGAAACCGGCTAAGTGGGTTCCACCATCACGCTGTGGAATATTATTGGTAAAGCAAAACACATTCTCTTGATAGGAATCGTTCCACTGCATCGCCACTTCAACTGAAATACCATCTTCACGTTGATCACTAAAATAAAACGCTTTCGGGTGAATGCTTGTTTTACTGCGATTCAAATACTGAACAAAGGCTTCGATGCCCCCTTCATATTTAAAGTGATCGGTTTTATCAGTTCGTTCGTCGTTTAGAATAATGCTGACGCCTGAGTTTAGGAATGATAACTCACGCAGTCGTTTTGCTAAAATATCGTAGTGGTAATTGATATCTGAGAAAATGGTAGGACTTGGCCAAAAACGAATAGCCGTACCGGTTCCTTCTGTTTCACCAATAATAGCTAGAGGTGCTTGCGGCACGCCTAAGTGATAAATTTGGCTATGCACTTTGCCTTGACGACGAATTGTAAGTTCAAGTTTATCAGATAAGGCATTAACAACAGATACGCCTACGCCGTGTAAACCACCTGACACTTTATACGAGTTGTCATCAAATTTACCCCCAGCATGGAGTACAGTCATAATGACTTCTGCAGCAGATACGCCCTCTTCATGCATATCCGTAGGTACGCCGCGACCATTATCGCGCACAGACACCGAACCATCACTGTGAATAGTTACCCAAATGTCGGTACAGTAACCAGCTAACGTTTCATCGATTGAATTATCGACGACTTCAAACACCATGTGGTGTAAGCCCGTACCATCGTCAGTGTCACCGATGTACATACCCGGTCTTTTGCGAACGGCATCCAGACCTTTTAATACTTTAATACTTGAGGAATCGTAATTATGCTCTTCGGCCATCTTTATCTGTCCGTGCTTGTTATCTGACCGTGTTCCACGTGAAACATTTGCCGGCGGCTAGCCGGTATAAAAGGTGAAACCTGATCAGCATTAATTGCAGTTATAAAAACCTGAGAATTAATATTGGTTAAATAATCAAAAACCGTTTGGGTTGAAGTAGCATCTAACTCTGATGCCAAATCATCAATCAGTAATAACGGCTGTTTCTTACCGCTATTACCTATCACATTATTCTGTGCGACCTTAAGTGCAAATAATAACACTTTTAGCTGCCCACGGGATAATACTTCTTCAACTGTTAATGTGGCTTTACGTAGTTTTAAATCCGCCTTCTGAGGGCCATAAAGGGTAAATCCTTGACGAAGATCTTGCTGAAAACTCTGCTCAAGCAGCTGCAATAACTCTGCAGGTTGTTGAATTTTTTCAGGCCATCCCGCTTGTAATTGTAACGAAATATCATTTAATAAATCATTAGCACGGGTGAGATGTAGGAATGCATCAACCAACTTAGCAATATAGTTTTCTCTGAGCTGCTGCAATTGCCACGCTAAGGCTACAAACTGCTGGTCCCAGTATTCAAACTGTTGATCATAACGCTTAAATTGCTTTAACAACGCATTACGCTGCTTGAGTACACGACTAAATTGCTGCCATACAGGAAAAAACTCAGGTTCCACGTGGAACACACCCATATCGAAAAATTGGCGCCGTTCTTTGGGCCCACCAAAAAACAACCGGAAACTGTCGGGTGTTAATAGCTGTACAGGTAATAAAGCAGCAAAGTCAGCAAGCTTACATTGGCTAGAGCCATTAAGGCGCAACAATAAATCGGCCTGAATATCACGTTGCAAGCCTAAACTGAAAGTTTGCTCGCTATGGCTGACCTTACCGTGCAACACAAAAGCCGTTTGCTCATGTTGAATAAGACGTTGATGTTTACTCGTCCGAAAGGAGCGGCCATGCGCCAAGTAATAAATAGCTTCTAATAAGCTTGTCTTTCCACTACCGTTTTCGCCGCAGATAAGATTAAAGGCATCGTTCGCCTGAAACTGCAGCTCAGCAAAGTTACGGAAATGCTTTACCTGCAGCGATACTAACGACATCGGTTCAACAACACAGAAAGTGCATTACAATCGCATAGGCATGACAACGTAAGCGGCGCCATCATTACCGACTCCTTCTAACAGCGCACTCGAATTGCCATCATTTAAATGCAAAATAACCAAGTCAGTATTTAGACTGTTTAATACATCTAATAAGTAACCGACATTAAAACCAATCTCTAAATTGTCGCCTTGGTACTCAACCTCAATCACCTCTTCCGCTTGTTCATGCTCAGGGTTATTGGCAACAATTTGTAGCTCCGATGGGCTTAAGGTAAAACGCACGCCGCGGTATTTTTCATTAGATAAAATAGACGCTCGCGTACACGCATCTTTAAGTGCAGCACGATGGGCAGTAACGAGTTTAGTGCTATTTCGCGGCAATACACGGCGATAATCAGGAAAACGACCATCGATTAATTTACTGCTAAAACTAAAACTGCTGTCGCTTAGGCGAATATGGTTTTGTCCTAAACTCAAACTAATAAGTTGATCATCATTGGCTAGCAAACGCATAATCTCTAATACGCCTTTACGAGGAATGATAATTTGCTTTTGCTGACCAACAACCGTAGGTAATGATAAGGTGCTCATCGCTAGACGATGACCATCGGTAGCCACAGCAGTTAAAGTGCCATTATCTACTTCAAATAACAGACCATTTAGATAATAGCGTACATCTTGGTTTGCCATAGAGAACGCAGTATCATCTAACAACTTACGTAACTGCTGACGACTTAAACTTAACTCAACTTCACCTTGCCAACTTTCTAAATTGGGATATTCGGCAGCATTAAGCGTCGATAAGGTAAACTTCGTTTTACCGCATGCTAAAATACAACTCTCACCTTGCAAATGCACAGCTATATCACTGCTTTCAGGAAGGCTTCGACAAATATCTAACAGCTTCTTTGCTGGCACCGTGATCCGTCCAGGTGTATGCACCTGAAGTTGTGATGTACTGGCCACTAATTCCACTTCAAGATCAGTACCAGTCAATGACAAACTGTCTGCAGCGACTTCCAACAGAACATTCGATAAGATAGGTAAATTATGCCGTCTCTCAATAGCGCCTGAAACCATTTGTAACGGTTTAAGTAAAGCATCACGGTTAATCACAAATTGCATAAAAAAACCCTGTTAAGACGACAAAGTACGAATAAGATTTTGGAAATCTTCTTTGATTTCATGTGTTTCTTCTTTTAGCGATTCGATCTTACGACAAGCATGTAACACAGTAGTATGATCTCGACCACCAAAAGCATCACCAATTTCTGGCAAACTATGATTGGTTAGCTCTTTTGCCAAGGCCATGGCCATTTGTCTTGGCCTCGCCACTGAACGAGAACGGCGTTTCGATAATAAATCGGCAACGCGGATTTTATAATATTCAGCAACCGTTTTTTGAATATTCTCAATAGTGACTAACTTGTCTTGTAACGCCAAAAGATCACGTAGGGCTTCACGCACAAAATCAATGGTAATAGGCCGACCCGTAAAATTGGCGTTAGCAATGACCCGATTTAGCGCCCCTTCTAGTTCTCGAACGTTTGATCGTAAGCGCTTAGCAACAAAAAATGCCACTTCTTCGGGTAAACGGATCTGATTTTCCTGTGCCTTACGCATGAGGATCGCGACGCGCGTTTCTAACTCCGGTGGCTCGATCGCAATGGTTAAGCCCCAACCAAAACGCGATTTCAAACGATCTTCAACGCCATCAATTTCTTTAGGGTAACGATCGCTGGTTAAAATGATCTGTTGATTACCTTCTAACAAGGCGTTAAAGGTATGAAAAAACTCTTCTTGTGAACGTTCTTTATTGGCAAAAAACTGAATATCATCAATTAATAACGCATCTACAGAACGATAATAGCGCTTAAACTCTTCTATCGCATTGTTTTGTAAAGCTTTTACCATATCCTGTACAAAGCGTTCAGAGTGCATGTAGATCACTTTGGCATCGGGCTTTTTAGCTAAAATACCATTACCTACTGCATGCAGCAGGTGTGTTTTACCTAAGCCGGTACCGCCATAGATAAAAAGCGGGTTATAAGCCGTACCCGGATTATCAGCAACTTGTGAGGCCGCTGCACGAGCAAGTTGGTTAGACTTACCTTCAACAAAGTTAGTAAAGGTATAATTAGCACGCACATTGGAACGTACTATTGTCTTAGGTGCTGGCTCCGGTACTTCAGGCGCAGCCGTCTGAATTTGTGCCGGACGTACTGGAATGTGTGTATTGGGCGCCGCTTTAACGGTTTGCTGGCTACTGCCAACATCAAAGCGCAAACGTGGTGCATTATCACCACAATAATCTCGGATCAACTCCAGGATCCGGTTCAAATATTTTTCGCGCACCCAGTCTAATACAAAGCGATTTGGCGCATAAAGCGTCAACGCATCTGCTGAGCTGTCGGCCTGAAGCGGCCGGATCCACATACTAAAATGTTGTGCGGGAAGTTCAGCCTGCAATGCTTGCAGACAATTTTGCCAAACGGACTGGTACACCGAATCTCCTGGAGCCTGAGTTATAAGTGAAAGAAAAGGCTGGTGTAAAATGCCAGAGGGGCATTATCGTACTATCTTATCCACAACATCAATATTGACTTTTTAAAAAAATTTAAAAACCAGACGAATTTAATCCAACCTATTGATTAAAATCACGAAATTTACGTTATTCTATTTAAGAATACTGAACTGAAAATACCCATTATTCTGGCTTTAAAAGTAAGTAACCCACAATTTATCCGCAGAAGATCTGTAAAGCTGTGGAAAACTCTTAAAACTATACAGGCATTCCGCCTGAGGATCGTAATTAAAGCTAGGATCGCATTGACTTTAGAGCCCGAAGTACTTAAAATTCGCGCTCATTTTTGTCAGCTGCGTTTTGGTGTATTTGCTAAAACACAGGTAACCTTAGTAAATATTTCGACCGGACGGATGAAATTATGAGTAAAAGAACCTTTCAACCCAGCGTTTTAAAACGCAAACGTAATCACGGTTTCCGTGCCCGTATGGCCACTAAAAACGGCCGTCAGGTATTAGCACGTCGTCGTGCTAAAGGCCGCAAACGTTTAACAGCCTAAGCTGGTTGTTACACGCTGCGTGGTCAGCTTCAGATTCGGCAGGGAGTTACGGCTGTTAACTCCCAGTCAGTTTGATAACGTATTTCAAAACCCGTTTCGGGTTGCATCTCCCCTGTTTACCATTCTGGCAAAACCCAATCAGTTAACGCATCCACGAATTGGCCTTACTATCGCCAAAAAACGTGTTAAATTAGCCGTGCACCGCAATCGTATCAAACGTTGTGTGCGTGACAACTTTCGTTTGCATCAGCATCAGCTTCCCGGTGTGGATCTGGTACTTATGGTTAAAGGGGATATAAGTAATACCCCAAATGATGAATTACTGAAACAGTTGGAACGGCTATGGCAAAAGATCGCTCGGCAGTACATCGCAGTATCGTCTGGCTAATGCTTAGCTTAGTCCGTGGCTATCAGCTTATAATAAGCCCATTACTGGGGCCACGCTGTCGTTTCTACCCTACTTGCTCAAATTATGCCATTGAGGCCATAAGTCGCTTTGGTGCAGCAAAAGGGGCTTGGCTCGCTGGTAAACGCATATTAAGATGTCATCCGTTTCACCCCGGTGGTGAAGATCCCGTTCCTGAAAAGCATAATGAGAAAAGCTAACCCATGGATTCACAACGCAGTTTTCTAATAATTGCCCTGGCAGTCGTCAGTTTTTTCCTCTGGCAGGAATGGCAAAAAGATTATGGCCCGCAACCCGCTGTGGCGACGGCTCAAGTTTCTACAAATGCAGCAAGCACCGCTGATGGCAGTATGGCTTCCTTACAACTAGAGAGCCCAGAAAATGCGGTCGCTCAAGCAGCCGCTACAGTCAGCCAACGAGTGAAAGTCATCACTGATACGCTAGAACTTGAAATTGATACCCGTGGGGGTGATATTGTTGGCTTAACACTGCCACAATATGCGCTTACCAAAGATAGCGCTGACTCTTATGTGTTAATGCGACAATTGGCAGGTTTTGAATATGTTGCACAATCAGGTTTAATTGCTAGAGATGGACCTGATCGCGTTGAACGTCCATTGTACCAAGCCGCAAACACAGAATATCGTCTGGGTAGTGAAGGCACTCTAACGGTACCACTGACCATGGAGTTCAATGGCCTGCAAATTGAAAAACGGTTTATTTTTACCGCAGGCAAATATGATGTACGGGTAGAATATCATTTAGTAAACAATAGCACGGATATTAAAACCGTTCAGCCATTCCATCACCTACGTCAAAATATTGATAATGGTGAAAGTGGTAGCATGTTTATGCCTATTTACCGAGGCGCCGCTTTTGGTAGCAGTGAAGAACGCTATAAAAAGTATGACTTTAGTGATATGCAAAAGAACAATCTTAATGTTAGTACCCAAGCTGGTTGGGTAGCGATGTTAGAACATTATTTTGTTGCAGCCTGGATCCCTGATCAGCAAGCGAATAACCAATTGTATAGTCGTATAACTGGCGGTAATAAAGGCGTTATTGGTACGTTAGGGCCAGTGGTCGATATCGACCCAGGCCAAAGCACGTTAATCAGTGCAACGTTTTATGCCGGCCCCAAAATTCAAGATCAACTCGCTGAATTGGCTAATGGGTTAGATCTTACCGTAGATTACGGTTTCTTATGGTTTATCTCGCAATTACTGTTTTGGTTATTAACCAAAATTCAGCTATTCGTGTCAAACTGGGGTTTAGCGATTATCTGTATCACGATCATTGTGAAAGGGATCATGTTTCCGCTTACTAAGATCCAATACGAATCCATGGCAAAAATGCGTAACTTAAAGCCGAAAATTGAAGAATTGCAGGCACGTTACAAAGATGATCGCCAGAAGATGGGCCCAGCGATGATGGAACTGTATCGCAAAGAGAAAGTAAACCCGATGGGCGGTTGTTTACCGATGTTAATTCAGATGCCAATTTTCTTAGCACTGTACTGGGTGTTTGTAGAAAGCGTTGAATTACGTCATGCGCCCTTTATGTTGTGGATCACCGATTTATCGGCACAAGACCCCTACTACGTACTACCCGTATTATTTGGTATTAGCATGTTCCTAATGCAGAAACTAACACCTATGCAGGTTACCGATCCATTACAGCAAAAACTGATGATGTGGATGCCGGTCGCCTTCTCGGTGTTCTTCCTGTGGTTCCCAAGTGGTCTGGTATTGTACTGGTTTGTCAGTAACTTGATTTCATTGGCACAGATGCTCTATATCTATCGTGGTATGGAGAAAAAAGGCTTACACACCCGTAAAGCCTAATACGCTATTTACTGCCGATAAATAGCCACCACTAAGCCTGTTTGCCTCGCGCAGCAGGCTTTTTTCTTAACAGCTTTTATTACATTGAGGTAACTATGTTTAATACCGATACTATCGCCGCTTTAGCTACTGCCCCCGGTCGCGCCGGTGTTGGAATTATTCGTATCTCAGGCCCAGACACTAAGGCTGTGGCAAACGCCATACTTCATAAGCTGCCAAAAGCACGCTATGCCGAATACCTGCCCTTTTATGCCGCCGACACGCAAATTCTGGATCAAGGTATCGCGCTCTACTTTCCTGGCCCTAACTCTTTTACCGGCGAAGATGTTCTTGAACTACAAGGCCACGGTGGGCCAGTACTCTTGGATATGCTGCTAAAGCAAGTATTAGCCCAACCAAATGTGCGTATTGCCCGTCCCGGTGAATTTTCAGAACGCGCATTTTTAAACGATAAACTCGACTTAGCACAAGCCGAAGCCATTGCCGATTTAATTGATGCCAGTAGCGAACAAGCCGCCCGCAGTGCCATGCAATCATTACAGGGCGAGTTCTCACGCCGCATCCATGAACTGGTTGAAAAAGTCATTCACCTACGTATGTACGTAGAAGCCGCCATAGACTTTCCGGATGAAGAAATTGATTTTTTATCCGATGGCAAAGTGGCCGCTGATTTAGCGGAAATTATTGACTATCTGGCCACCGTAAAAAAACAAGCAACCCAAGGCAGTATTCTGCGAGAAGGCATGAAGGTGGTGATTGCCGGTCGACCAAACGCAGGTAAATCTAGCTTACTGAACGCGTTAGCTGGTCGTGAAGCCGCTATAGTTACCGATATTGCCGGAACCACCCGCGATGTACTGCGCGAACATATCCATATCGATGGCATGCCACTGCATATCATCGATACTGCGGGGCTACGTGAAGCCACCGATCAGGTTGAGCAAATTGGCATTGAACGCGCTTGGCAAGAAATAGCACACGCTGATCGGGTGCTGTTTATGGTTGATGGTACCACCACCGACGCAACCGACCCACATGCCATCTGGCCTGATTTTATCGATCGCCTACCGGCAAATTTAGGTGTCACCGTTATTCGAAATAAAGCCGATTTAACCGGCGAGCCTATGACCCCAGATGTTAGCTCAAGCACCCCAGTATATCGTTTATCGGCAAAAACCGGCGCCGGAATTGAAGCCCTACGCGAGCATTTAAAACAATGTATTGGGTTTGATGCTAGCACCGAGGGCAGTTTTCTAGCCCGCCGCCGTCATCTCGATGCACTGGATCGTGCCGCAGAACACCTGTGTATTGGCCAAGAGCAATTACACAGTTATATTGCCGGCGAAATCTTAGCTGAAGAGCTGCGACTGACCCAACAGCACCTTAATGAAATTACAGGTGAGTTTAGTTCTGATGATTTACTGGGTAAGATTTTTAGCTCGTTTTGTATCGGGAAATAGTACGGTAAAACAAAGGAAAGAATCATCCAACAAAAGGAAATATTTCTAATATATTCATATATTTAAACTTAAAAATCTCTTTCCTTACTTTCCTATAGTTGCTAAAAGTGGGCCTTAGATGGCCCACCAGTTGTGTTTGTGTGGGCCACCAGTGGCCCACTACACAGGAGTAACATATGAAGTTATCAATTGAGAAAAAACCAGCAGATCGTGCCGGTCGTCAACAACTGCTATTAACCCGTAACTATGGTTCCTATACCGACGAATCAGGTAAGCGCATTAAAAAGCGCAAGCGCCAATCCTTAGACCTGTTCATCTATGCCACACCCAAAGATAAGGCTCAGCGAGATTACAATAGAAAGACCCTGGAACTCGCTGAACGTATTCAGGCTCAGGCTATTGTTGACCTAGCTAATAACAAGTATCACTTTGAAGACGAAGCCAAACAACAACAAAGCTTCATCGACTATATGCAGCAAATTATCGAGGAAAAAAGGAAAACTGATGGCAAATCCAACGTATCCATTTGGGAGTCAGTTCTGATTCATTTACAGCGCTTTTCCGATAGCCACCAGTTGTCCTTTGCCAACTTTGATACAACATTGCTACAAGACTTCCGAATTTACCTGACAACAACAGCTGTTACTAAATCTGGTAAAAAACTATCTTCCAATACAGCATCTACGTACTTTAACAAAGTAAGAGCGGCGCTAAACCAAGCATTTCACGAGGGGATCATTCGCAGAAACCCTGTTAATGAAGTTAAAACTATTAAGCCAGAGCAAAATAAACGGCAGTACTTACTTGAGGATGAACTGAGAGCCGCTTATCAAGCTGATTGCCGCTACGACGTACTAAAACGCGCTTTTCTCTTTGGATGTACTACAGGCCTTCGCTGGAGCGATATCCAGAAGCTGAAATGGCAGGATGTCTTTCTAAGTGATGGCGTGAACAGGATCACATTCAACCACAAGAAAAACAGAAAACTTCAATATTTGGACCTGCCGAAAGACGCCATTAAACTCATGGGTGAACCGGAAGCACCTGAGACAAGGGTATTCAAGGGGCTTAAATACTCAACGTATACAAACGTCGCAATTCTGCAGTGGATGCTTCGTGCAGGAATCACCAAGCATATTACTTTTCACTGTGCCCGCCATACCTTTGCAGTAAGACTACTGACTAACGGCGCTGATATCTATACCGTATCAAAACTCCTCGGCCATTCCGAGCTTAAAACGACTCAGATATATGCCGACATCATTGAGAGCAAACGCAAAGAGGCAATGGAGTCATTACCTAGCCTGTGGAATTAGCAATTAAATTGGGAAAATAGGGAAACAGGGAAGTATTTAAAATATCAGTAACTTAAAAGCTTTATATCTGTCTCCCCTTCCCATTATTTGGTTTAAGCTACCACACAAAAACTTGATTTCAGTGTTGAAGTAACCAAACACAGCTTGTTGTTTCGGGTGATCCAGAACTGATGCTTTTCACCTGATTGAACTAAGTAACACCGGTCTGTGGTTAGTACCTGAGTTAACAGTACCTGACTAACAGGTTCTTCACTCCTGACTATTTGGTCAAAACTTGTCTTTTTAGCTCTTTTAATAAACTCAGATTTTGTCATGTTAGCCCCTTATGGATATGTGGTTGGTGAGCCTATAGGCGCTTGTCGCCTACAGGCCCGCCATACCACATGGCCAAAATGCACTACGCAGAGAAAAGCCAGTCAAGCTATAAATCGCCCGCAGGGTTGCGCAGCAAGGGGGCCCCACCGCGTGGGGTTCCGATTTATGGCTTTACTGGATTTGAACGGAGTGGTTTAGGGCTTTATATTTAAATATGTGATTTGAACTTAAATAATTGTTTTTCATCTTTGAGATGTTATTCTGCCGTCAGTAGTCAAAATTGTTTGGAGCAGACAGTGATTAAGTGCCACCTCGCAAGACTGATGGGCGAACAAAAGATGCGCATAGCCGACGTTGCCAGAGAAACTGGTTTAAGCCGTAACACTATCACTCTGCTTTACCGAGAAACCGCGCAAAAAGTCGACCTGGAAGCCATAGAGAAACTGTGTCTGCTGTTTGATTGCCAGATAAGTGATTTGCTTGAGCTGTCACCAAAATAAACAGGGAACGTTATGAAGTTTAATGAAGATACTCGCTTAAAGATTACCACCATTCTTCAGTTGGCTCATCTTTTCGACTGTCTTGTCCCAACACTAATGAACGGTCAAGTCAACAAAAGCGAGGCGCGCTAAGATGCATAACCTAACACCACACCGCTTAATCAGGAGGCAGCATGAAATTTAACTTTGAACAATTAGGCGGTATTGATAAGGGCACAATTGAGTTGGGAGATCTAACCGTAATCTGTGGTCCCAACAATATGGGTAAAACCTATATCAGCTATGCCATTTATGGCTTATTGCGCCATTTTAAACAATGGATTGATTTGTCGGTTTCACGTGAACGTTTAGCGCAACTGCGTGACGAAGGTACACTGCTGATTGAATTGACGGATTATCAAAAAAAGCTAGCGAATTACCTTAAAAATGCATCTTCAGAGTTTTCTGAAAATTTGCCGCGCTACTTTAATGTACCGGAAGACTTCTTTAACGGTGCTAAAGCCGAATTTAGCCATGACCAACTGAAATTTGATTTTACCAATGAGTTTAAACAGTCGGTGAGTTTTGGCCAGTCTGAACAGTTAAGCTTTTACAAAACCGCTAACGAGACCGTTTTATCGGTAACCTTCCAAACTAAAAGCGGTAGTCGTGTACCAAATCAGATATTAGATGATGTGATCAGCGACCATATTGCCGATTGTTTGTTTGCTGATTTATTGCCGCGCCCCTTTGTTGTCACATCAGAACGAACTGGCATTGCCTTGTTCTACAAAGAGCTGGACATCAGTAAAAACGCCATTATCGAGCACATTACCAGTGCGGATAAGGTAAACCCATTTGAACTTCTTAATAGTATGCGTTCGCGTTATGCCCAGCCCATCCAAGACAATATCAACGTAGTACGTGATTACGAAAACCTTTGTAAACGCAAAAGCTTTATCCGAGAAGAAAACGACTGTAAACCGATTCGTGATGCTCTACAGGATTTAATGGGTGGATCATACAAAGCGGTTGATAAACAAGTGATGTATATGCCTAGAAAAGAGAAAGGCAGAGATAAAGTTGCCGTTCCTGTTTACGTAGCATCGTCTTCAATTAAATCGCTGTTTTTGATTGACCTTTATATTAACTCACTAGCCGAGAAAAATGGCATGCTCATCATCGACGAGCCAGAGCTAAACCTGCATCCAGATAACCAACGAAAAATAGCGGGGCTATTGGCTCGTATAGTGAATTCCGGCGTTAAAGTATTAGTAACTACTCATAGCGATTATTTGATCCGAGAGCTTAATAACCGTGTGATGCTTAACCTTGAGGTAGACAAGAAAGAGCAAATTATGAAGTCTGCCAAAATGACCGAGCTAGATTTGCTAAAACCTTGCCAAATCAAAGCCTACAGCTTAAAAGATGATCACCAGATACATGCCGTTGACGTGGATAAGTACGGCATCAATATGGAAGTTTTTGATAACCTAATCGCCGATGCCAACGAACTGGCTGATAAAATTTATTACGGTATCAAGGAGTGATAAATGCTGGCAGCGATGAAAGAAATCATCAACCCTTATGTGGTTATTGAGAGTGACATTGCCAAGAAAGAACTGTTACTCAAAGAAGATGGCGCTGACAGCAAAATCAAGAAATTGTACATCACCAATATTCCTGAAAACGCATTGGCATTTACTTTAGATCATCAGCCTGGGGGCCCAACAAATCGTTGGTTCAAACAGCTATCACCTTATGTTGATGTGGGTAATGATAAGGGCGTTAATAAAGGTTGTGACCTGATCATCATATGGCAAGAGGGCGAACAACCCTATGCCTTAGTTTTTGATCTTAAATCGGACAAACCCAAACCGGAAGCAACGCAAAAGCAGCTTAATAATTCCGAACTATTCCTGAATTATCTTTTGACAATGGTGAATCTACATTATGGTGTTGCTACAAATACACTACAAATAAAGAAAGCAATAGGCACAACAGACAGTCGTGCGGTGCGTAAAAGCGCAACATATCGTCCTAATGCATTAGCAACCCTTGTCGCTGACTATCACATTGAAGTGATTACCCCTAAGGCATACCAAACGGGGTATATTTCGCTGCCTCAGTTAGCAAGGAGAGCACCACATGGCTAAAGACCTAACCGAATCATCCCACGATCGCCAGAATATCCTTAACAACCGCTACGCCTTGCAACAGGCAGAGCAGCACTTAGGTTTGGGCGGTATAGCGTTTGAAGGAGACACGGTGTTTACCAAAGCTCAGGTGATGACCTTGTATGAGATAGCTGATGTCACTATAGAGCGTTATATCTCGTCTCATGGGAATGAGCTAAAGAGCAATGGTTACAGGGTTATTCGTGGTGCAAAGCTAAAGGAATTTAAGGAGTTAGCTTTTGGTACCCTCATCAATGAGGGTACCAAAACCACCGCTCTGGGGTTGTTCAGTTTTCGTGCTGTGTTGAATATCGGCATGCTACTGACAGAGAGCGAACCAGCTCGCCTGCTTCGCTCACGCTTACTGGACATTGTGTTGGATGTGATGGCCGAGCGGGCTGGTGGGCACACCAAGTTTATCAATCAGCGTGATGAAAACTACCTAGTCAGTGCACTACAGGAAGAAAACTACCGCCGTCTATTCACTGATGCCTTGGATAAGTATGTTGAGGGCAACCACTGGAAATATGCGCGTTTTACCAACCTGATCTACCAGAGCATTTTCCATGAAAACGCCACTGAATATAAAAAGGTTTTAAATCTCGCAGCCAAAACCAATATCCGCGAAACCTTGTATTCTGAAGTACTGAACCTGATTGCCAGTTACGAATCGGGTATTGCCCACGAATTGGAACAGGCCAGTTCTACCAGAGGTCGTAAGCTGACCCAAAAGGAGGCGGAAAGCCTTTTTGCCAGTTTTGAAAAGCATCCGTTGTTCAATCCACTCATCATGGATGCAAGAACAAAAATGGCAAGCCGCGATTTATGCTTCCGTGATGCCTTACATGAAAAGCTAGAAGCGTACATAAAATCAGTACCAGAAGCCGACTTTGAACGTTTTCTTGGAGAAAAGAGCCGCTCTTTGGAAGAGCAGCTCAGTGACCCAGAGACACTGGCAGTGTTCAAACGTCTGAAAGACCGTTAGCTGAAGGACTACAGCAATGAATAACTCTGAAGGATCGGGTATCCGCTTTTTCTATTTTGATGTAACGCATGCGATCGATGTTCACGATTGGATCATTGAGAATTCTGGTGGCCTGGCTGGTACCAAAGACATTGGACAACTAGAAAGTCCCTTGCAGCATATCCAAAACGACTGGTACTACCCTGAAATAGAAGACAAGCTGACGCACTTAGTATTTTCCATCAACAAGAACCATGCGTTTAACGATGGCAATAAACGCTCATCGCTGGCTTTAGGAGCCTATTTCCTTGAGCTGAATGGTTTCGACTATGTGGTACAGCGCTTTGTCAAAGAGATGGAAAATATTGCTGTCTGGGTCGCAGATAACGTCATCGATAAAGCGTTGCTGCATCAAATAATCAGCTCTGTACTTTACGAAGAAGACTACTCTGAGTCAGTCAAACTGGCCATCGTTGAGGCAGTTGAAGCGGCAAAGCAATTGAATCGGGAATAGTGTCACCGCCAATAATTGGCTAAAACCTAAGCGTCATTAAATAAATATCTATAAGACTCGTGGGGTTAATACTAAGCAGATTCTGGCCGAGTCGTCCCTACTGCCAAGGTAGGGACGACTCGGAGAGTCGCTACGCAAGGCCATTGCTCATGATGCCTTGCAACAGAATCTGCTGTTAAAAATGCTGGGGCCATATCAGGGATACAAATTTTTAGTTGAATTACCTGATCGATGTGTTATCTTTCTGCTCGTAAACCGCTCGCTAAGAGCAAAAACAAAAAGGGCGCATTAGCTGCTGCCCACAACACGCTTCCGAGGCGCTACGTTCGTAGCAACGGGTCTAAAAGGCCAAATTCCAATGTAATCAAAACCACCGTAGTCTGGTATTGCCTTCAACAGAAGCCAACCAGCTCAGCTTGTGTTGCTTTAGATCAGTCAGCCCTTGTGTCAATTCGACAACATACCCGGTTGCGACCGCGTATGTGGCTTTAAAACTCACCTTATTTGGCAGATGCCCCCTGATCTTTGGTTTTGATTTTTTCTCTTGCTGAAAAGCACTTTCAAATCCACCAAATAGAGGAAAAAGCATGAGCCAATTAGGTTATCGTTTAAATCAGATGGTCAATATTCATCATAAAGAAAGCAGTTACAGCACCCGAAATAGCCGCGGTAACATTTTGGATTTAGCAGCCAAACAACTTTTAGAAGGTGGTTTTAAATTGCGAGATCCAAGCGGCTTAAAAACAAAGCACGTTAATTACCTGGTATCGAAATGGCAACAAGACGGTATTGCCGACAAAACAATGAAAAACAGGCTGTCGGCAATTCGCTGGCTGGCAGATAAGATAGGCAAACGTAATATTGTTGCCCGAGATAATGATGATTATGGCATTGCCACAATTCGCAACAACCCTGTTGGCAAGTCTAAGCAGCTAGATAATGACAAGCATAGCAAAATCAAATGTGAATTTATAAAGCTTTCATTGCGTTTGCAGCAGGAGTTTGGTTTGCGTCGGGAAGAAGCTATTAAATTCAATGTTTCCTACGCTTGGCAAAATAATCATATCCGGATTAAAGGTTCGTGGGCTAAAGGAGGTAAGTACCGCGAGGTTAACATAACGACTCAGTCACAACTGAGTCTGCTAAAAGAGATCACTGCCATAACCAAATCCGCTTTAATACCAGCTACTTCCAATTATGTCCAACAACTCGGCTTATATGAACGCGAAACCGCCCGTGTCGGTCTAAACAAGAATCATGGTTTACGCCATCATTATGCTCGGCAACGTTACTTGGAGCTGACTGGCTGGCAGTGTCCAGCAAATGATGGACCTAAACGTAAGACGTTGAGTGCCGAACAGCATGCGATTGACACAGCAGCCAGATTACAGATTAGCAAAGACCTGGGACATGAGCGGCTATCCATCACCTATACATACTTGGGCAGTTGAGCAATTACCAATTAGTTTTATCGACCTGAGAATTTGGCATGCCAAATTTTTAGCAACTTGCCTTCCAGTCCATAATAACACTCGCCAGTTCTTCCTCAATACAATAAAAATAGGCGGTTGGAACGCCCAGCACCTGGCTCAATGCAATAACGGTTTTGAAATCAGGGGAGTGAACACCACGCTCATACTGGTTCATTCTGGCTGAAGCAGCAAAACGATCCATACCGGCCAAAATACCCAGTTACTTCTGAGATAGCCCTTTTCGTTTTCTTGCCTGCTTTAACCGCTTGGGGAGCGGCGAACCATCGTTAGTATTCAATCTTAGTGTGAGACATTGGCTATTGAAAACTAAGATTGTCTTAGCTTTAATAGAAGCTGGATACTAAGGAATCCTTAGCAAATTTGGCATGCCAAATTTTTTGATGAATAGGAGACGGGAATGTGGGGTAAAGTTCTAAAAGTAACAGGCTTAGTAGCCGTTGGAGTCCTTGATATTATGCTATCGAGTGATGATAGTGACGATCAAGACCATCTTGATATGCTTGACGATGGTATGGGTAATATTAATGCCGATGGTGAAAGTATGACCCGGCAAGAGGCTGAAGACAAACAAGCGCTTGGTGAGCTGTACGATACCTACTATTAAATTTGGCATGCTAAATTCCTTTTTTAGGTAAAGATTACTATTGGTAATTCTGGAGAATACATGAACACTGACGATCTTCATCAGATAGCAGAGTTAAGACCATTTATACCGGCCATTATCGAGTTACAAAACCGCATTTCTGGCATCGAAAAATACTGTGAACCACTTGGCTTTGAGCTGGCAGAATCTTATGAAACCGAAGAGCAACTGTTTCAAGATTTGTTCAGACAAAAAGCCTTTG
>Ga0209812_10000556_pt1 | contig 33158 bp, 28 predicted proteins | sample JI71714BDNA_FD_187502 | JGI IMG/M metagenome (GOLD analysis project Ga0209812, IMG submission 187502) | Wastewater effluent complex algal communities from Wisconsin, to seasonally profile nutrient transformation and Carbon sequestration -... | ecosystem: Engineered > WWTP > Effluent > Algae...
TCAAAAAGAGAACGTCTCTTTCTTCGGTGATATATTCGGCGATGCTGTTCATAGCGTTTTTCAAGTTTATCTCTAAATTACGAAGTTGTGCCAACACGCGCAACTGATTGAAGTATCTTTGTAATGAAAAATCTCCCGAACTCGTCTCCTTGACGCGTACCAAGATCTGTCGTAGCACATTTTCAGGATCCTCTCCCTTGAAACTCGCCAAAATACCCAAAATGATTTCTTCAGGATTGGCCGAATGAACGAAAAGCTGATAATCAAGTGCCGAAAATGAAACCAAGGGGAAACTGAATTTTAACCGGTCTCTGTCAAGTAAAGTCGGCATAGTAGCCCTACCCGTCCCAAGAAAAATAACAAATTGCTTTACAGGTAACTCATATTTCCTTTCAAGCATGATAAAGTATTCTGCCATTCGATAAACCATTTTGGGTTCATCTTTCACTTGAAATTCAATTTGTAATACGAAAGTTTCCCCTTTGATGTCAGTTACCTTTTTGAGTACATCAGGTTTGCGCTCTTTGGTGTGTTGAATATCATCAGGCAGTTCTTCCATCGAAACAGCCCGTATATCCAACACATGGTGCATGATGCTGGATATGACGGATTCCATATTCTCTCTGAATATCTTATCGTATTGGGCAGATTGCCGTCTTTGTTTCATGGCGAAATAATACAAACGTGATTTACAAAGTTAAATCACAGCACAATCCGTCATTCCAAAATAAACGGCTATAATCGATTCTATTGTAGAAAGAGGATATCAGTGCATTGAATGATGAATAGTTGTTATTAATCTAATTTAAATTAAAATAATTCATAATTCATAAGAAGATTTGACGACAAACGGCTCCATCGGAGCCCACCGTTTGTAGCTAATGAATCGATGGACCCAAGACCGGACAAGCTCCGTAGGTGCGACCTGTTGATAACCCGTACCTTGGCAAATCCAGACAGAGTTTCCTCGCTTCGCTCGAAATGACGATACAGGCTATCAAAAAGAGCGAAGGTCGGTAGTCATTCCGACTGAAAGGAGGAATCTTTTTCTAATCGGGCCGGAGTTTCCTCGCGTCGCTCGGAATGACCCGCGTACTGGTCATCCTGTGTTCAGATACTCTATGGCAGTATTAATTCTCTAACTAAACGACATTGATTCATAATTCATAATTAAAATCACCCTTCAATGCGTCATTCCATTTTTCGACCCTTTGACTCATTAATACATAAAGCCAAAAAGCCACAAGGGGATCTTGTTTCCATACCCATACTCAATATCATCCACAACTAGGTAGGAGTTTTCGACGGTAGCAATTTGCCTATTGGTTTTACTTTTGCCTCCAATTTCAAAAAAATACGTGTCATCCACCTTAAAATCGGTTTGCTCTGCATATATAACCCTATGGTTATAAGCCAATTGGTTCATAAAAAAGGTTTCGCGAATATTTCCTACATTCGCATTTTGCTTGGCTAGCATATAGATCAGATTCGTGTTTTCCAAATACACTTTAGCTGGTTTTTGTAATCGACTGATTCCGTAGGATTCTTTGAATAAATTCCGTGTTAAGCCTATTTCTGACAAATAATGTAAATACGACAATAGGGTGGCTCGATTGATATTGATTTTTTCACTCAATTTACTCACATTGGGTATGAACGGTACAGATTCGGCAATAATCACCAAGAGTTGTTTTACTTTCGCTATATAAGCTAACTCGACTCCTCTTAGTAGGGGTAACTCGATCTCTAACATCATATTGATCACCTCGCCAAGCCGAATTTCATACAACTCGGGTTGTTCTCGATAAAACGGATAATATCCTTGTTTTAGATACGTCTCAAAGTACTGGAATGGTTTTATTTTCTGCTGTATTTTCATAGCTTCATTGACATGATTACGTAGAATCTGGTCCAACGAAAGAATATCAAAATCGATCCCCACTTCCATCCGGACGTATTCTCGGAAGGAAAATCCTTGCATCTCATAAACCACAGCCCGCCTGCTTAAATCAGCCCGGGCATTTAAAATTTCTAACAAAGAAGACCCGGTGAAAACAACTTTTAGCGTGGGATAGTCATCATAGATGTTTTTGAGTACTTGCGCCCAACCAGGGTATTTATGAACTTCATCTAAAAAAAGATATTCCCCACCTCTTTGGCAAAAATGATCAACTAAATCAATAAGAGAATGGGTGTTGAACCAAATCGAATCTAAACTCACATAAAGTGTTTTCCCTAATTGATCTGACAGGTTTAGCTTAATGTATTGCAAAAGTAAGGTGGTCTTGCCAATACCTCTTGCTCCATTTATTCCCACAAGTCGCGCCTCCCAATTGACCCTATACATCGTATCACGAATAAAGTCTGTAGCCGTCGCGTCTAATTTTTTATAAAATCTGCTAACCAATGAATCCATATTTGCTTATTACAATAAACAAATATAGGCATTTTTTGCCTACTGTAGTAAACAAAAAAAGAGATGAGAGATGATTATCGACTCATCTCTCATCTCTGCGTAGTGTCAGGGCATGCCCTGACACTACTAAATGACATTGAATTATGAAATATGAATGGATTAAGGTAAATTGACTCATTAATAACCCATATCTCCACCATTTAAATATATAAACTAATTAAAATAATTCATAATTCATAATTCATAATTCATAATTCATAATTCATAATTCATAATTCATAATTCATAATTCATAATCACTCCTTCTTCTTCAACGCCTCATTCTCCTGCTGCAAGGCTTTGATCTCTTTTTTCATCTCGATCATGTACAACGTCAACTCTTCGATCTTCTCCAGAAGCTTGGCGGAGGTTTGGGTAACATCTAGGCCCTCTTCCGCCATTTGAGCCGCGGAAGGAACGTTGGGTAAATGCTTGTTTTTGAGAATAAACGCTTCAACTTGCTCCAGCGGCAGCATCTTGGCCTGGTATTCCGGTGTAAATACATAGTCTGCCCAATCCGCCGTACTCGCCAACGCCACTTTGATCTTTTCCGTCATGATTCCCCCCTTCACCAACAACCCATACTGCCCCGCCGACGCAATCGCATCCCGCTTCGCTACCGGTACATCTCCAATCGAAATGAACTTGGCGGAGAAATCACCGTAGATTAAAGGCGTAGTGGTGGAAGTATTGGCGATGTAAAGTTTGTTGGATTCGGCTGTTATTACAGAGGCTCTCCCAGCATTTGTGCCTAAGAAAATATTTCCAGACCCTTCTTTAAAAAAACCTGAACTAAAACCTAAAGCAACATTTGAATTGCCATTTTCATTATGATAAAGTGCCGATGTTCCAACTACCGTATTATTGCTTGACAGGTTTTTGTATGCGGAATTCAACCCTATTGACACATTATTTCCAGCGCTTACTACAGAACTTAATGCGTTATTTCCAATTGCAACATTCTGATTACCTGAAACATTGTTTAGCATAGAACCATTACCAATTGCTACATTGATTGAACCTGAAATATTGGAGTTTAATGCCAATGATCCAAGGGCAAAATTATGGCTACCAGTGCTTGTAATCCTCATTGCATTAGAACCTAATCCAAAATTTGAAATACCCGTAGTAATCGCACCTCCTGAAGCGGCACCAATGAAAATATTTGTTGTTGACAATTGTGCAATTCTAGAATTCCCAATTCTAAACTGCAAAGGAACTCCACTCGGCACACCAATAAAGCTATTAGCCGTCGCATTGGGATTCCCATTCAGCAACCATCCATCCACGTTGGCTGTGGCTTTGGCTTCGGGGATATTTTGGCCTAGGGGTTTCCATTCGCGGCCATCGTAAAAGTAAAAACCCGATAACGCGTCGGTTTGGTACACCATCAAGCCATTCGCTGGTTGGGGGATGGCATTGCGTTGTACGACCGACATCCGGGGAATCAACAACCCTTTGTTCGAGGATTGAATATCCAAAACCGCCGACCGATCTGGCTCCAACGTGCCAATTCCCACATTATCTTTTTGTGCACTAGCTGCGTGTGACATCAACCAGCCCATGAAACCAAGGACGTATATTTTTTTCATATTTTCACCGTGTTTACTTGACGAACCGAATTTAAGGGATTTCTCGGGTGTGATCAAGGAGTTTACTACTATTTTATTTTATGGCACGTTGAATTCCATCCACAACACGCTTCCGATCGTCTAAAGAAAGATTGGAACCCGAAGGTAAACAAAGACCCCGCGCAAACAAATCCGAACACACACGACCCCCGTAAAACGGATATTCTGCGAAGATCGGCTGCAGGTGCATGGGTTTCCATAGGGGCCGTGACTCAATGTTCAAGGACTCTAAATGGAGTCTAACATGTTCGCGCTGCTCAAAATCCGAAAACAAACAACACGAAAGCCAACGATTTGAAAAGGCTTCAGGAGGTTCGGGTAGCCAATCCAATTCAGGAAGTGCAGCCTGATACGCAGTATGGTGTGCCCTACGACGCGATACCCATTCGTCCAAGACCTGCATTTGTCCACGTCCTATACCCGCGGCTATATTGCTCATGCGGTAATTGTACCCAACATGAGAATGCTGGTAATGGGGTGCGGCGTCTCGGGCTTGTGTAGCCAAGAATCGGGCCTTTTGTGCCAGTTCAGGCGTTGGACAAACCAAGGCTCCGCCGCCTGATGTGGTGATAATTTTATTTCCATTGAACGATAAAACCCCAAAATCGCCCCAGGTACCCAATGCTTTACCCTGAAACGTTGAACCCAGTGCTTCGGCAGCATCCTCGATTAGGGGAATATTGTGGTGTTGACAAATGGCTTGCAATCGATCGATTTGGGCCGGCATACCGTAAAGATGCACCACAATACAAGCTTTCGGTTTTTTACCCTGCGCGATTCGATCCAGTATCGCCTCGTCTAACGCGTCAGGACACATGTTCCAAGTATGTTCTTCGCTATCCACAAAAACAGGAATGGCTTGCTGGTACCGAATGGGGTTAGCTGAGGCCGAGAACGTGAAGGATTGACACAAGACCTCATCTCCAGGCCCAACCTCAGCTAAAACAAGCGCTAAATGCAACGCGGCTGTTCCCGAGGAGAGCGCTGCTACAGAACCTGAGGCGAGGTAGTTGGCCAAATCTTGCTCAAACCCATCCACATTGGGTCCTAGGGGAGCAATCCAATTGGCATCAAATGCATCTTGAATGAATTGTATCTCGCTTCCACCCATGTGCGGCGAGGATAGCCATATTTTGGTTGACATAACTTTACTTTATTTTGCTGGATTTCCTTTTACACGTTGATTTGCGGTGACTGGTTTCGTTACGACGGCACCAGCGCCGATGACAGCCCCGTCGCCGATATGAATACCGGGTAAAACAATGGCCCCGGCACCAATCAGAACGCCATTTCCTACCTGAACACCACCGCACAAAATAGCTCCTGGTGCAATGTGACTAAAGTCGCCAATTTGACAATCATGATCAATTTGGCAACCCGTATTCAGAATGACATGTCGACCAATAGAACTATCCGCTTGCACCAGAGCACGATGAAAAACAACCGTCCCCTCCTCAATTTTTGCACTGGGACTTACCAAAGCAGATGGATGAATAACCAACCCGTACGGCAAGCGTAATGATTCTGCCTTAGTACGGCGAAGATCATTCGAACCAATGGCAATCACATAATGCCCCTCAGGCCAAACCGTAATCGTCCCAGAATAGTGTACAGGATAAGACTGCAAGGTGAGAACCGCTGGATTATCATCGATAATAGAGGAAACGGGTAATTCGATTGCCCGAAGACAATCTAAGACAACTTTGGCATGTCCGCCTGCACCTAAGATATTCATGTATTTCCTGTAAATTTTTCTATGGTCGCCTGCCCATTTTGCGAGATACCCTCGCGCTGAATCACTTTCAATGCAGTTAACCACAATATTTTAAGATCCAACCAGAACGATTGATTCTCCACATACCATACATCCAGTTCGAATTTTTCTTGCCAGGATATGGCGTTCCGGCCGTTCACCTGTGCCCAGCCGGTTATTCCCGGTTTAACTGCATGCCGTCGTCTTTGACGATCATTGTACAACGGTAGATACTCAACTAATAAAGGTCGCGGTCCAACTAACGACATCTCACCCTTTAACACATTGATTAACTGAGGTAATTCGTCAAGTGAAAAGGCTCGAACAATTCTCCCTAGGGAAGTTAAACGTTCATTGTCGGACAAAGGGTTTCCTAAGGGATCCCGAAGATCTAACATGGTTTTAAACTTAACTATATAAAAAATTGCATCATTCATACCAACCCGCGGCTGTTTGAAAAAAATTTTATACCCTGAATAAGAATAAACAATAATTGATACTATTAAGAAAAACGGAAATAAAAATAGCAAAAGAAAGATAGAGACATACAAGTCTAAAATCTTTTTTATGTAGCAATAGTTCATAATAATTTAGAGTACTGAATTATAAATATGAATAGCTTGTGCAACAATGGTAGTAGGGTCAAAAATATGCTTCACTTTTTCAAATCCTTGGGCAATTACATCGGAATTATTGTGATCGAGAGCTAATAGCATAGTATCAGTAATTTCATTGAGATTATTCAAGTCAACCACAAAACCAGTAACACCATGTTGAACTAGTTCAGGTAATGCACCTCGATTAGAGGAAATAGTAGGAATTTGATGTAGCAAACTTTCAAAAACCCCACCCATATTCTCATTAGTAGAAAGATAAACAAAAAGATCAAAATTGTAGATGACTTCATTGACATGGTTGTAGCCCCCAGTAAAATAAATTTGATCACTAATTTCCTTGGCCATCTGGTGAATCTTTTTCTCATACCTTAAATCAGTACCAAAGGTCTTACCAGAAATGATCAAACTGACATCCTGCCGCTTTTTTAAAAGGTTTTGAAAAGCACTCAAAAGGTATTCATGACCTTTGACACCTTCCTTTTGATACCACTTTGGCGGATAAAAATAAGATGCAGTTCCAATAATTTTATGGTTATCAGGAATAGAGAATTCTTTCCTCAAATTTCGACTTTTTTCATTGGGTGCAATAACATTGGTGTCAACTAAAGGATAGTTTAAAAATAATTTATTTTCGTCAATAGTATTCGAATATTTATGAAGTATATATTTTGAGGTACCAATCCAAAAATCATTCGATTGAGCACTTAGTATATCCATCCACTTAAAAGAGAAACTTTCTAAATGAAGAGGACCAACAACCTGAAACAAGCGTGGAATCTTTAAATCCCTTAAAAATAACCGAGCATATAAGGTAGTTTGCGTGAACCAACTGTGAATTATATCAGGTTTATCTAACTTTACAAACTCTTTAAGTTTAATACCATTTTTAATTAAATCGATATTTAAATCAAAAGATAAATTATAAACATTTCGACAGTGAATAAAATACTCATCAGTAAACTTTCCTCCTACAGGAAGAACAACACTAAAAGTATATGATGGCTCAACGCGTTTAACTTCTTTGATCAATTCAATCGCCCACCGAGCACCTTGACTAGTTTTTACAAGAAATAGAATATGCATTCTAAGTATATTTTATAATCATTTTCAAAAATAAACTTCTTCTCTTTTTAAGAACACTATAAAAATAATTACGGGATTCATTTAATGAATAGGAAGAACTCCCTTCATAAATCAAATTATCAGTTAAGGTTGACTTTATTAATTCCGTTAGGCCAATACTATTATCAACATCTACTAAATACTCTTTGGAAAGCAATTCAGGAATACCGCCAGCATTTGTTCCTATACAAGGAAGTCCAATTGCCATAGCTTCAATTATTGCTCTTGGTAAGCCCTCGGTCCTTGATGCTAAAACAAATAAATCCATAGAATCTAGTATGCTAAATACTTGGTCTAAAGGAACTTTACCTATAAATTTGATTTTATCCTCACAGCCTAATTCCTTACAAAACTCTATCATACTTGCCTTATACCGCCCATCTCCAATCCAAGTTAGGTAAGTATTCAGACCCATTGAGTTTAAATTACTAATTACTTTTATAACAACATCTGGTGACTTATATAATTGATCCAAAGAACCTATCGAAACTAAATTAAAAGCTTCCTTTTGATAAGTACTTCTAAGTTTTCGATAGTTAATAAGCAAATCATTTTCTAAATATACATTAGAAATATTTGTTGTAAATTTGGAGTGCAAAGGAGGGTATTTTAATTGTAAAATATCTCGTGTTACAAAACAACTACATGTAGCATATTTTATTATATACTTTTGAAAAGTAACAAATATAAATCGGACAAATTTAATAAAATAAGAATTAAAATTGGCTCTGGTAAAAACATCATCCGGATCACCAACAACCTCGACTGAATAACTTTTTTTAAAAATTCTACAGAAAATCCATGAATATATACCTAAGGTGCCTGGTATGCGCAAAAGTATAGAACCATTAAAAGTTCTAATTTGCTTAAATATAACATAAATAATATTAAAAAATGAGACTAAAAATTGAATTATTCCAATATAGTAGGGTATTTCAATAAAAATAACATTCTTTCCAGATGATAAACTGAAATTACTTTCTTCTAAATTATAATCTACTCGTTGTACTCGACACAAAATATATATTTTCTCAAACTCATCTAAATATCGACACCAAAGTTGATAATTAAAATTATCAGAAGAGAATATATTACCATTAGGGCACTTTGAGAATCTAGCCTCTGTTACAAATAAAAGATTCATTTTTGTAATTCAGTCAAGAATTGTTCAAAATTTTTACGATGATCAAATCTATTTAATACATCTGTACTACATTTATATTGAGATAAGAGGTCTTTATTCTCTAATATTTTAGTGATAACTTTAAAATAATTATCATGTGTAGATTTATTCAGAATAAATAAATTCGTATAAAATTCTTTGTTAACAACCTCTCTTATGGAAGGTATATCCGATGCAAGTATCGGTAATCCGGAAGCAATAGCTTCGATTAAAGCATTAGGTTGACCTTCAGAAATAGAGGGAAAAAGAAATATATCAAAAAAACTATATAACTTATTCACATCTGGGGTATAATTTATTAAAATTATTTTTAAATTCTGAGAAGAAACAATTTCAGAAAACTCTTTAACAATGCCCTCACCCACAAGACAAAAGTATATAGGATAGGATTTTAGGCTTTTTGCCAGATTAATAATCAATGAATGATTTTTTAAAGGATGAACTCTTCCCACATTACCAATAACTATACAATTATTTGGAATAGCGTAAAGGTTTCTATAGTAGTTTTTCTCTTCAATACTTATTGAATAGTTTGATAATTCAAATCCATTAAATATTACTTTTTGTTTTCTTTTAAAAATATTAAAATATTTATAATGAAATTCAAGACCTTGATACGAATTCGATAAAATTGATGAAGAAAAGAATGAGGTAATAAATAAAAATAGTTTCGAAATAATTAGAGATAAATATTTTTTATTATTATTATGTGAATTTCGAATAAAAATAATTCTTTTTTTTATACAAAATATATAAGAAGCAAATATTGGAATTAATGAAAATCCGCCTGAAAAATCACAAACAGCTTCAGGTTTATATTTATGATAAAGTTTTAGAACTTTAATTAAGTGAATAGGATTATAGTAGGAAATAAATAAAGGAATTATATTAACATTTAAATTCCGATACTTTGACTCCAAGACTCCGGTAGCCCCGGATCTTAATACAACAATTGGCTCAATTTTATTTTGGTATTTCAAGAATCTAAGTAAATAATTTTCAATACCACCTGAGTTTAAATTACTTACAAAAAATATAACCGTCATTTAATGACAAATTTTGTGATAAAATTATTTAATTTCAAAAGCAGAAAAACCCAAAAAACATTTTTAAGCTCAAAGAAAACACTAGCTCTAGCAATATAAAAACCTTGACTAAAATAGACAAATGCAAAACATAGTGCAAAAATTCTTATGGGCGTACTTGCAAACATTATTTTTTCTGTGTAAGAAATAATTCCACCCCAAAGTAACATACCAATTAGAACTCCTAAATATCCAAAATCTAAATAAAAATCGGCTATAGTTGATGTGCCATCGCCAGAATGAGGATTATCACCTTGGTTAATCCAGGTGACAAAGGAAGCTGAGCTTGAATACTTTGTAGTTAAATCATTAAATAACAAGGGAAACATATTGTATGTGAAAGGAACAGAGGTTAAAATGTAGGTAAGCTGAAATCGACCATAAAGGTAAGGATGGTACTTTGGTACGTAAGAAACAGCATGATTAACGGTTCTCAGAGAAAGGGCCATTTCTTGGGTATACGGTAGGAATGAAGTCCATTGCTTTGAATCTAGGCTGTTATTTCCAAATGATTCTTGAATCCTTAACAGTAGTCCTAGGTTATTATCAAGCTTTCGAATAGAACCAAGCAGTGAAACTGAAAAAAGTGAAATAAAGATTAAGAAACTGGCTAGAAAGACGTTGATCTTTATTGATCTATTCAAAATATAAGGTATACAAAAACTTATTAATAGAGAAATTAATGGCCCTCTATCGCCGCTAGATACTACTCCAACTAAAAATATAATTAGAAATAATATTTGAATAATACCAAAACTTTTAATGTAAGAGGTAAATGATCGTTGATTAATTGATGATTTATTTACATAATTTTGAATTATTTTAGCGTACCAAGATAATATAAAAATTAAATGAGAATATGTAGCAATTGTCCCCATGTCTTCCACACCATAAAATCCAATTAGATACAAAGGATTTACAAAATAAAAGAATGAAACACATGAAATGATAGATATTAAATCTAAAAACCAAGTTCTTGAAATTGAGTATTTACCGAAAAAAATTAATGGTAATCGAAAGTGATTAAAATAATTATAAGAAAAAATAAAAGCTAAAATACCAATTTGATTTATAAGGTAAACTTTAACAATATTATTTTTATCTACCCAAACAAAATCAACACCAGTATCGATATTACCAATAACTAAATCAATATAAATTTGAATATGAACAATAAACAATCCAAGCAACACTAAATTAAACGGAGTAAAGAATTTAAATTCTTTACTTACAATTTTCTCTAAAGTATACCCAATAACAATCAAAAAGAAAATTGGTAACGTAAGTTTAATCAAAATTATATCATTATAATTTTGATTAAGTAAAACTGAATATACTATAATAACAACTAGCGTCAAATAACTGAATACATTATTTATTGTAATCACAATTTACAAGAGTTTGTATTTATCATTCCATTTTTTTAACATATAGAGCCTCCATATCTCTGATGAATAGTTTACATCTTCATTGTAAAATTTATTTATCATATTTTTAAACTTTACGACATTTAGGTTTTCTATTCGATTTAAAAATTCATCATCTAAACCATAAATTATATCCGATTTTAAATCGTTTCTTAACCAATCCTTAAGTGGAATTGAGAATCCTTTTTTGGGCAAATTAAATTTTTCCTCGGGTATATACTCACTCAATATATCTTTCAAAATTCGTTTTTTTATTTTTGAATTATATCTATAGGATATAGGCAGATTTCTTGCAAATTCGACAATCCTGTAGTCTAAGAATGGACTTCTTACCTCCACTGAAGAGGCCATGCTTGCTCGATCAACCTTAACATTACTATCATTTACAAGCCATAGTTTTGTATTTATATCTGACAAGTTTTGAATGGATTTATTAGAAAGGTCAAATATATAATCAAATTCTTTTTGTATATTTTTATTTTCAATAAGCTGTAAACTATCATATCCCTTAAAAACTTTATATATCAATTCCTTTATTGATTTAGTAGTTAAGATTGACTTAATTGTTTCAGGCCTACTTTGACTATTTAATTTCAAGTTAAATTTTGCTATGAATTTTCTTAGGAACAGCGGTATAATTTTTGAAATTAGAGAATATCTATTAATTAGATCAAAGTGATAGTAGCCAAAAAAACTTTCATCACCACCATCGCCAGATAAAGCTACTGTCGCTACTGTTTTAACTTTTTCGTTTAATAATAATGATGGTAGAGCCGAGCTATCAGCAAACGGTTCGTCATAATATTCATACATTATTTCAAGTTTGTTTAACAAATCTTCATTCAAACAGACTTTTTCAGTGTGTATAGTCCCTATTGTTTCTGAGAATATTTTTGCGATCTTACTTTCATCATATTTGCGATCCTCAAATCCTATTGTAAACGTGTTGATTTTTTCATTATTTATCTTACTAGCTATAGATGATACTAACGCTGAATCGATTCCACCAGATAAAAATGTACATATTTTAACATCTGAAACTAATCTTATTCTTACGGAATCGATTAATAATTCATGTAGATTACTTTTTGCTTTTTCATAGTCATATTTTACATATTTAGGAGTTTTCAAATCCCAGTAAGATGACTCCACATAAGTTTTCTTTTCTATATCTATTTCTAAGTAATTACCTGGCTTTAATTTTTTAACATCCTTTATTATACTGTAAGGTGTTGGTACGTATCCATAATCTAAATAGAGTGATAATGCATCAGTACACACTTTACTATTTTCATTAATTATTGGCTGTAATTGGCTACAAATATCAATTCCTTCTTCAGAAATTGAATAATATAGAGGTTTTACTCCTAATCGATCCCTCGCGCAAAATATTTTGTTTCTTTCTACATCGTATATTGCAAAAGAAAACATTCCATTTAGTTTTTCTAATAATTTATTTTTCCAAATATGATATCCTTTAATTAATACCTCAGTGTCACTATTTGTTTGAAAAACCTCACCCAATACTTCCAATTCATTTCGAATTTCTTTGTAGTTATATATTTCTCCATTAAATGTTAGATATAATGATTTATATACAAAGGGTTGATTAGACCTATCATCAAGATCTACTATGGATAATCTTAAATGACCTATATGGAAATTTCCAATTTTTGTATATCCTAAATTATCGGGTCCTCTATAATGTATTCTATTTAAATTAGTAATAAATTCTTCTTTTTCTATTTTTTTATTTGTTATATATATTCCGCACATACGAACTTATTGAGTTTGTAATTAAGTGACTTATATCTTTATTATGAAACATAAATAGGTCAAAGTAAATTATCATGAGTAATAAATTTTTATACATTAGTTCCATGTTTTTAGATTCGATTCTACACAGATCTAATGTAATTAATGTCGTAATATATGCTACAAATAATTGGACTAAAATTATCAAATAAGTTTTTAATTGTGTATATATTTCTATTTCTAACTCCTTAGATCCTAAATATACTGTAATTAATGTAGCCAGCAGAGAATTTATAAAGATAATATAAATAAAATAATTTTTATTTAAAATAAATACTAAAGATATATTGACAATTAAACATATTTTCAATAGTATTTCACTCATTAATATTAGATTACTTTTTCCGTTTACCTTTAAGATATTTATATTCAGAGCTTGAACTGTATAAAATAAACTTGATATACTTATTGCTTTTAGGTATATATTCATTTCCATCCATTTTACCCCAAATATATACTTAATGATAAATTCTGAATTTATATTAATCAAAATCATTATTAGGGTAGTAAGTATAAATGAGATAACACTTAAATTTAAAAATATTTTCTTTAAACCTAAGCTATTTTCACGCATATTTACCATTAATGGAAAACTCACCTTTCCAAATATTTGTGATAGAATCATTAATGGATAGTTTGTGAAATTATTCGCTCTTTCGAAAGCACCTACTTGATTTATAGTCCCAATTTTTGCTAAAGTTAAATTATATATATTGAGTGTTATGCCGTTTAAAATGCTTGATATCAATAATTTATACCCAAAATTAAAATGATAGCATAACTTATCCATTGAAAATATCAATTTTGGACTCCAGAATGATTTTTTATATATTAACGCTGCATATACTATTTGAGTAGATACTTGCATTCCTATTATACTCCAATATTCGAAGCCAATGTATGCAGTTAGTAATCCTATTGAACACCCTATGATTGTACTTGGTAAGTTTATTAAAGTAATTAATCTAAAATTACTTTCTTTAATTAAGATTGCATTTTGGACAATTATTATTGCATTCGAAAAGTATAATAAACCATAATATATTAATATTTCAGCTAATTCTTCCCTTTTAAAGTACAAGGATATATTTTGTCTATTGATATATATAAGCAAGTATAAAAATATTGAAATTATTATATTTATAAAAAATATAGTTGAATAATCTGCTTCTGTATTATTTTTATTTCGAATTAAAGATGTGGATAAGCCGCTTTCTAGAAGTATATTTCCTATAGTAATAAAAACAGAAGTAATCGCAATTAATCCGAAATCATATGGTGTTAGTATTCTTGTTAATATTAACATTGTCAAGAACGAAATACCTTTTACTCCAACATAATCAATAAACACCCAAAACATTCCATTAGCTGCCTGATCAACTAATTTTTTATCATTCATTTATTATTGAGATTATTCCAATACCAATCAATTGCTTCTTCTAATCCATTTTTCAAATTGTGGGTTGGGTTATAGCCAAGAAGTGATTTTGCTTTATCAATAGATGCCAACGAGTGAGGAATATCCCCTTGACGAAAATCCCCATGTATAATTTCTACTTGTTCAATTGATGGATCAAAGGAAACCAGAATTTCTTTGATCGTTTGTACCAATTGATTCAAGGTAGTACGGTCACCCACTGCAGTATTGTATACTGTATTTATTGCTTCTGGCCTTTGCGTTAGCATAGCCAATTCATTCATTTGAATTACATTATCAATGTAGGTAAAATCTCGGGAATATTCGCCTGTACCATTAATGTGGGGACTTTCTTTCGCTATAAATTGGGAAACAAACTTAGGAATTACAGCAGCATACGCTCCATTGGGATCTTGTCGGCGTCCAAATACATTGAAATAACGTAGTCCTATAGTCTCCATTCCGTACGTTCGGCTGAAAATATCGGCGTATAATTCGTTTACATATTTGGTGATCGCATACGGGGATAGTGGCTTTCCTATATTCTCCTCCACTTTAGGCAGGGCTTCTGAATCTCCATAGGTTGATGAGCTCGCCGCATAAACAAACCGCTTCACTTTTTCATCGCGTGCAGCTACCAACATATTCAAAAATCCACCGATATTTACTTCGTTGGTGGTTATTGGATCTTTTATTGATCGCGGTACCGATCCAAGCGCCGCTTGATGGAGGACGTAATTCATTCCCTGAACAGCCTTCTGACAATCCGGTAAGGAACGTATATCCCCTTCTTGAAATTCAAAGTTGGGGTGCGCGTTAAACGGGGCAATATTATGTAAATGTCCGGTCGCTAAATTGTCCAAAACACGAACGAAATACCCCTTCTCAAGAAAGTATTCGGTTAAGTTGGATCCGATAAATCCTGCTCCACCTGTTATTAAAATTTTCTCCATAGTATTAAATTACAATCGAGCATCTACAAGCTCTTTGGGCAAAACACCCTTTACATCATAAATAACGGCTTTCGGTTTCACTAGCGAGGACAAATCGACCTGGTCAAAATTATGATGCGCCACAGCCATGACAACCCCATCGTATTTTGCTTGATTTGGCAAATCTTGAACCGATGTCCAGCCGTATTCTTCTTCTACCTCGTCAGGGTTTGCCCAAGGGTCCCAAACCGTTATCGTAACCCCATATTCCTTTAGGGTATTTAAAATTCCAATAACTTGTGTATTCCGTACATCAGGACAATTTTCTTTAAATGTAATCCCCATAACCAAAACATGGGCACCCTTTACGGCAATATCTTTTTTAATCATCCATTTGATTACCTCATGCGCTACATGCTCACTCATACCATCGTTCAATCGCCTTCCGGCCAAGATAATCTCGGGATGATAGCCCACCCCCTGCGCTTTTTGCGCTAAGTAATAAGGATCTACACCAATGCAGTGGCCCCCTACCAATCCTGGCTTGAACTTCAAAAAGTTCCATTTCGTGCCCGCTGCTTCCAACACTTCGGCTGTATCAATATTTAATTTTTCAAATATCTTCGCCAATTCGTTAACAAACGCAATATTGATGTCCCGTTGGGCATTTTCGATGATCTTCGCGGCCTCGGCCACTTTCATGGAAGGGGCCTTGTAGGTGCCGGCGGTAATGATGGAACTGTATAGGGTATCCACGAAATCGGCGATTTCTGGCGTGGAGCCCGAGGTGATTTTGAGAATTTTGGTCAGCGTATTCTGCTTATCGCCCGGATTGATGCGCTCCGGGGAATACCCACAAAAGAAATCTTGGTTGAACACCAAGCCACTTTCTTTCTCCAGAACCGGCACACAGTCCTCCTCGGTACAGCCGGGATACACCGTGGATTCATAAATGACGATATCGCCTTTTTTCAACACACGTCCTACGGCTTTGGAGGCGCCAAGAAGCGGCGATAAATCCGGCTTTTTGTAGGCATCGATGGGCGTTGGCACCGTCACAATGTATACGACTGGGCAATCGGGGTTTTGTTGCGTAGCCAAATCCGTTGTGTAGGAAAGTTGTGCTGCGGCTTGAAGTTCCTCTGCCGTGAGTTCGCGGGTGCGGTCGTGCCCTTTGAGGAGTTCTTGAATCCGGCTGGTTTGGATATCCACCCCAACCGTGGGGTATTTTTTGCCAAATTCAACCGCGAGGGGGAGACCTACATAGCCTAAGCCAACAACGGTGATTTGTAAATGATCGAGTGAATACATATAAAAAAATTGAGCAAATGAACGAATTCGCATCGGAATTCAACAAAAATACATAAAAATTCCTTTAGGATATCGAATACTAGGGGTTATTTATCAAACGGTCACGGCCCCTGCACCCCTTGTCTAGACCTCCAAGCTACCGGCCAATAAGCGCAGGTACCGGCCAATTTTTTTGGAGGCTTTGTAGGCATACGCCACCTCAGCCGGTGTGGTGGGTGGGAACAGGCTACGCGGTGTGGGGTAGAGGGCCTCGGTTTCTACGCCCAAGGCTTCAAAGAAACGGTGGGACTCGCGGTGCCATTGGCATAGGACATACTGCTCACAAACCGCTTTGACGTGTGCAGCCTCGGCCTCGCGCAGGGTTGCGAATGATTTCACCTCGCGCAAGGGCGCGTGACTTTCCCAAACGGTAAGCAGGCTATCGGTGATCTGTACGTTTGGGCTATAGATCAAAAGCGGCCCGGTGGTCTGGGATAGGCCCGATACAAAGGCGACAAAGAAATCGCGCTGACTTTTTTTGTGGCTGGCCTGCTCCAAAGTGGGTAGACAAACCTCGGCTAAAAAACCTGGATAAAGCGCTTGTTGGAACAAGACGAGGTCGCCCGGACACAGGAGTTTCCCCACTTCGTGGAGTGCACGCAGCAGTGGCTTGAGAACAGGTTTTTGGTAAAGGTCCAAGGCAATCGGCACATCCACCACATAACATACCGCGGCATCTTTACCCCATGGAGTAGGTACCGCAGCGTATTTGTCGGTAGGTATAGGCTTAGCTTCTTGGATATGCCTTAGGGTATACGGACTAGGCGAAACAAGCGGAGGAGTCATGTCACTGCGTTTTGAGCATTTTTGAGCGCTCAAATATACCTAAATTTTTCTTTACAACTCAAGTGAATGCACAAAATGCGGAAATGGGTTTAGGACAAGGTGAATTAGGTTGGGTAAGCAGGCAGAGGCGGGTTTATCGGATCAGGTGAACGGAGCCAGCACGTTGAATGGCTTCGTCGGTGGTTTTTAGCTCAAGTCGATACCCGTATTTTCCGGCTGGGAGCGGCTGTCCTTGGCGAGTTCCGTCCCAGAAATCGGAAGGTTGAGTACCTTGCCAAAGCAGGTGTCCAGCTCGGCTAAAGACCTTGAGGGAATAAGACTGTAGGCGGACCAACCGTCCTTGGGGCCCCCAGAGGTCATTGACGCCATCGTTGTTGGGGGTGAATGCATTGGGGAGGAATAGTTTAAATTGGAGCGGGATACGGAGACGGTTGGATAGGCTGGAGCGCCCATTGGCACTGGTGGCTTCCACGACATACGTTCCTGCTTCGGTAAATCGGTCAAGTTCAGGAAAGTGCGTGGTGTTCAGGGGAGTATAGGAGGCTTCTTCTACGTTGCTGCCTCCGTTTTCGGAACTGAATATGGCATACCCCGTAATGGGATTGGGGGAAAAGGGCGACTGGTTGGTCCATTCGATCTGGGTGGTGGATTGGGCTTTGAGGTGAATGGTACAGACGTTCTCTGACCAGTCGGAGGTCAGCATGCACTCATCGGTGACTTGAATTTGGTAGCAGGCGGGTCCTTCGGTAGGTTTGGCGGTGGCATCGGTCCAGGACAGTTGTGGGCCTACGAAATCATCCGATTGGTTCCGGATGGAATAAAAGGAAACAGGCGTAGGCCAATCGGCAGGTGTAGCCAGCAGGGCATTGACCTGAACCTCAGTATCGGAAAGCACCGACACCCAAGCCTCAGGAGCGGGAGGGCGCGGAAGCGTTTCGCGGTCAACGCAAACTAGGTTGGAATAGCTGAGGGCGGTGAAGCTAGGACTAGACGCGGGGAACATACTTCTCAATTGCCCCTCTGTACGCCAAACAATCTGATAACAGGGCTCTTTTTGACAACTGGCGTCAGTATCTTTATAAAGGCGAAGATTGACATCGGCTAATTTACTTTCAGGTGTACCACTTTTTACATCATCTTTAGAATCATATTTCAAAACAGTAATTGTATTGGAATTAACTTTCGTATCCTCTCCAATACGTGGAAGTAACCCCAAAATCCTACCAATATCTTGCAAAGTCCATTCGAGTTGATTGGTGGATTTGTCTAAAACTACAATTTGGTCTAGTACAACCTGGCAAATTTCATTTGAAATATTGCTTGGACAATAATCCCTTCTATTGGCAGCAAAGCAAAACGGACCATCTTTGTCCGGAAGAGAGATTCTATTCCTACCAGAGGAAATGGTAGTGTAAGGAACAGGAGGTTCAGAAGGATCCGATTGATAGCTTTCATCAAATCGTCTTATAAACAAGTCATAATTGCCTCGAGCTGCATTTTCTAAATCGAAAGTGACTTCTTTTGGATTATCAGGACTAGGGGTTAAATTAGTTATAACAGTAAAGTTATTTTTACCTCGCATATTTACTTCAATCGGCGCATTAGTGCCACATGTCACTCCGTCTGCGGGACCAATTGTGAATATTCTTGATGTGATAGTAGGAGAGACTGGGAAGTTTTCCTTCAAAATCGGATCTGTTTTGGGGTCGACAATAATGACCCTTCCATCATTCCAATCAATTTTTAGCTTCCCTAAAGCGATATTGATTGGATCATCCAAAAAGAGAAATACTTGCCCATTAGTACAGGCTTCATACGTAATACTTGGTGTTCGGATGGGCCGAACCAGCACATTAACACACCCGATGACCCGTTGGCCAGCCCGTTGGCCGACGATCAAGAGAGTGATGTTTTTATCTGTGGGGTCGATGTTGGTGAGCGAAAGTGTAGCGGTTGTACTTTGTGAGAGCGTATTGAGTTCGTTCAAGGCTTGATTTGTATAGCCTTGGTAAATTGTGAAGTCGGTTATGCCTGTCAAATTGATCGTGACAGTCTCACCACTACAGATGGTGGATTGATTAACTGTTGGGGTAAATCGGGAGTAACCAGCGGGGGCTATGTTGCAGAGATCCTGAGTAAACCCCCAGAAAGGAAACAACCCAATGAAAAGGATCAATGAATACCGCATATCTCTAAAGCATTTGCTACAAAATTAGTGGAAAATATGAGCATTTTGTAGATTCCGTTCTGGATTCACTTTATATTCAGTAAGTACGAATTGATCCAAAAACTATATACCCGTGCTCCGTGATGGTTCATATGAGTGGCATCTCTCCACAGGGAGGGATTTTGGATGGTTAAAAGAAATGCATCATCATGTAGGACTTTATTTTGGTGTGGTATTTTTTCAAATAGCTGGAATGCGTACTCTCTTTCCAAAGGTGATCGAAATGCCAGAGGGAGAAAAAACCGGACGGTATTGCCTCTGGCATTAGATTCCTCAATAAGCCGAAGAATTCCTTGCACAGCCGTCTCAGGAACCAGCGATTTTTGAGTATCTGACTTATGGTGGTCCGTTTGGAACCACTGTTTGTTTACAGGGATATGTTCATAACTTGAGAGAAACCCCAGCCATTCTAACTTTTTAGGTTGAAAAAACGATTTAAGGAGTTTTTTTCCGTTCAACCAATAGAAAAAAAATGTGTTGTAGAGGTCTAATCGCAGGAGAATTTGTTCTCGAGTCGATAGTGGAAAAAGAGAGTAAAAAGTGTTTAGTGATTGATTGGCAGAAAAAAATACGGAAGTTTCTGGCTTGATTAGCTTGGAATAGGGCGTAATCTCGATCCATATTTCTTTTTGACCAGGCAATTGATTGACCTTGGATGCCAAAATCATGGCAGTGGATAGTGTGCCATAACTCATGGCAACATTAAAAACACAATTCTTCGGTGTAGATAGGATCGACGGATCGATTCCTCGTTGTACCCGGCTGGTACCAAGAAAATAAAGCGTAGGTAAAGGGTGATGCGGCGTATTCAAGTGCCTCACAAACGAAGTGGCATTGGGGCTATGGTCAGGTTTAAGCACAAAACGAAGGCCCAACCAAGACATAGCCCATAAAAAGACAACCATCCACCACGGATTCCACTTCATGGGTATATCAGAATTGAATGTAAAGATTTGTTATTGTACCGGATTCGCCAAAAAATCCAAATGCACTGGCCATCGTCAACCAAACAAGATACCGACGGGTTCTGGAAAGCGAGGCAATGTAGCTTTCAATGGGTTGTTGTCTTGATTTCGAATGAATCCAATCCATACCTATGCACATAATTAAGGTAGAAAAAAACATAGGCTGGATTGTTTGAAAAAGGGGGTCATTCCAGCCAATAGGTCGAGTGAAACAACGTTGGATTAATTGAGAGAGGCTTTCTTGCGAAAAAATTAAGCCTAGAAAGGACGTCAGGGTCAGGTGGTAAACTATTCCAAGTCGTTTTTTCCAACCTGACCAATGAATTGCATGGGGGAAAATCTTCTTTTCCAAAATGATCCAAAGGCCATTACATAATCCCCAAATGATCATTCGTAGTGAAAACTCGTGCCATAAACCGATGCAAAAAAAAGTAAGTAATAAAATAAGACTTGTTGCCTTCCTCTTGCGATCTTTTTTCATCAGAGGGAAAAAGAGATAATCCCGAAACCATTCATTCAAGGTTTTATGCCAACCTTGCCAAAATACCTGTCTAGAAGGTGCCAAATAGATACGTGGCGTGAAATTTTGCTTGAGCGTCATGTTGAAGGCCCAACTTGTGCCTCGTACGAGATCAATGAATGCGCTGAAGGAAAAATACAAAGCAAAAAAGAAAATAAGACCTGTAAAAAGGTAGAGAGGGCCTTGAATTGTACTCGCCTCAATGATTTTGTTGAGTGCGAAGAATCGTTGTCCGATTAACATTTTAAGGCACCCGACCAACCAGAGTGTTACAAGGTGTTTAAATCCCTCAACCGAAAGGTGTCGATTTTCCCATTGTCGTTTAAAATATTCAAAACGATGGAGTGGGCCAGAAAAAATGGTTGGAAAGAAAAACAAATAAGCAAAGAAAGATTCAGGTTGAACAGGCGTGGGAATAACCTTTTTTTTTACATCCAAAAAAAAGCTTACACATTGAAAGGTTAAATAGGACAGTCCGATCAATTCAAAATTTAGTTTTGATTCTTTCAGGAATGTTTGATCGAATTGTTGAAATGAACTTTGGCTTTCAAGACTCTTTTGAATGATCAATGGAACAAGCAACACGATCCAAGTCCATTTATTTGAATTTGGACGAGATAGAAAATAAGTGCCAGTACCTAGCATAATCGGAATCCAAATGCTCAGACCTAAGAGCAGGGCATAGAAAAGCAAAGAAGTGAGTAAAATTCCCCAACGTGGTAAAGCGGCATGGGAAACCACCCCAACGATAACAAACAAGAGCCAGTAAAGAATATTAAACTCCATTAATCTTTTGAAATAGTCAATTCATGAAGAGATCGTAAGAAAATTTGTTTGGCCCAAACGGGTTTTGATTTAACTCGGTATGAAAATAAAGCATGAGCAATAGGCTGTAAAGCCTGCCTCAACTCCTGTCGGGCGATCCAAGAACCCAAGCAAAAATGGCTACCTGCACCAAATGCCAAGTGGTCATTGAAAGGTCTCTCTGGCCAAAACTCATTAGGATTAGGGAAAAAATCAGGATCTCGATTTGCACTGGCTAAACTCAGCATCAATGTACTTCCGGATGGTATATCTTTCGGTAGCCAGCCTTGTATGGGATCTTGGGTGATTCGTTGGGTATATTGTAAGGGGGTAGACAGACGAAAGATTTCCTCAATCCAATTTTCAAGCTCAGCCTTAGGGATATTTTTTAGCTGCTCCATGCGTTCGGGATGAAGCATAAGTAGCCCAATACCATTATTCAAATTATCCTTTGAGGTTTCAAAGGCAGCCATCAAAGATACGCCACACATAGAATAAAGGTCGTCCTCAGAAAGCGAAATAGAAGCTCCAATCTCCTTCAGCTCATTCCAATACGGATAATCTCTAAACCAGCTTATACCATTGACCATCTGGGTGTTAATCTCACGGTATGCCTTTTTTGTGACATATAGATCCTGGGAGCGAGAAAGTGCATTGCTGTAAGATACTACCTGATCCAGTGTTATTTTATCAGGTAGTCTAAACATTCGTTTAATGATTTGGAAAATGAAAAAATTTCCAAAATCAACCAAATTGAACGTATTACGAGACGTATATTCTTCTAAAGTGATGTGAATAGATTCTTCCAAAATCGATTGGATGGGCATTAAAGAAAAGACCTTTCCCATTAACGATCGAATCTGCTTATGTTCATCACCATGGAGATACATAGGCCACTTAGAAGTCATTCGACTAAGATACGGACAATCATTCGACGAATTGAAAATAACGGGTTCTTTGGATTTTAGAAATCCGGGCAAATCTGAGACCAAGTATCCTGGATTACGCAATGCTTTTTGAACTCTACCATAATCAAGTACAAGGAACACTCCATGAGGCGTTTCTTGAATAGGACTGTGTTGGCGGCATTGTGAAAGATGTGGATATGGATCGTCAAAATATCCAACTGAAAATGGGTTCCATTTCATGAATTCTCGGCTAACCCCTCAACAATTTTTTGGATAGTGTTCTGCTCTGCAATTTGGACTGGATCTAAAGAAACGCCAAGTTTTTCCTCTAAATCAAAGGTTACAGAAACAAGGGAGATGGAGTCCAACCCCAGCTCTTCAAAGGTACGATCAACGGGTATTTCATGTGCAGGAAGATTGAGTTCTTCACCAATCTTTTCTTGAAGCCAAAGTGTTAAATTCATTTTTATGATGTGCTTATTTATTATATTATAATCTAATTTACTGGTACTAAATTAGAGTGAGGAGGAAAAAGGAGGGTGTTGAAAAGATTTAAGGAGTCTTTTAGAAAAGCTTTCGGGAAGAGAGGAGTCTCTTCCCAAAATTAGGCTTTTACCTTGAATAATTTACTAGATGGTCCACATCAATATTTAATACGCACAAATATCAATTCATTTGCACTATTTTTTCCGCCAACCAATCCCCAACTTCTGACGTACTAAACGCTTTGCCACCATCGGCGATATCGACCGTAACCACCCCTTCGGTGAGCGAGCGATTGACAACCTCTTTGATTACATTCGCTTCGTCGGTGAGGTTGAAAGCATATTCAAACATCATCGCGGCGGAGAGGACGGTGCCGAGCGGGTTGGCGATGTTCTTTCCAGCAGCTTGCGGATACGATCCATGAATGGGTTCAAAAACAGAGGTATGCAAACCAATGGAAGCTGACGGCATAAGGCCCATCGAGCCCGAGATGACTGAGGCTTCATCGGTGAGGATATCCCCAAACATATTTTCGGTCACCATCACATCGAAACCTTCCGGCCATTGGATGATGCGCATCGCAGCGGCATCCACGAAAAGGTATTCGGTTTCAACTTCCGGGAATTCTTTCTCAATTTCCTGTCCGACCTCCCGCCATAACCGTGAAGATTCCAGCACGTTTGCTTTATCAACAATACACAATTTTTTTCGGCGGTTCATGGCGTATTCGTAAGCAAGCCGAATGATACGTTCTACCTCGCTGCGGGTGTAAATACACACGTCCCAAGCAGTGTCGCGGGATTCATTTCGCCCTTTTTCGCCAAAGTAGATGCCACCCGTCAATTCCCGGATACAGACAAAATCTGCCTTTTCGATCAATTCCCGCCGGAGGGGAGACTTGTGGATCAGTGAGGGAAACACGAGCGTTGGCCGAATGTTGGCATACAGCCCGAGTTTTTTTCGCATAGCCAAAAGCCCTTGCTCAGGCCGGACTTTCGCGGAAGGATCATTGTCAAACCGGGGGTGTCCGATAGCGCCGAAAAGAACGGCGTCAGCCTGCATACAAACCTCGTGCGTTTCGTCGGGATATGGATTCCCGGTGGCATCAATGGCCACCGCTCCAGTGAGTGCGGGGGTCAGGGTTAAGGTGTGGTTGAACTTCGTGGCAACGGCTTGAACCACTTTCAAGGCTTGGTCGATAACTTCCGGACCTATGCCATCGCCTGCCAGTACTGCAATGTTTAAATTCATGTAAAAAAAGAGTTGTTTTCCTGTTCTAGGATTGGAAGGTAATAATCAAACAAAAGTATCCAAAAACAAGGAAAGAAGGAAATGGGAGTTCATTTCTTTAGAGGGGAGCGAATTATGAATGATTCATCATTCATCATTCATCATTCATAATTCATAATTCATAATTCACAATTAAACCTCCCCCACTCCTTTTTTGTATATTGCCACCCGTTTTGAAAAGAAGAAACTATGGGAATTCGGTCAATACTCAGCAAACCTTTTGCTGCCTACGTGGTAGCTCAACAAAAAAAATGGATGGCTCAAGCTGGCCCAATCCAAGAAGCCTGGCGCCAAAAATTGGTTAAAGCAGCCCAGTCCACTGCCTTTGGTCGAGATCATGGCTTTGCCGACATTCGGACATACGACGACTTCAAAGCCGCGGTCCCTATTCGTGATTACGAAGGATTACGTCCCTACGTTGATCGGTTACTCACGGGTGAAGCGAATGTTCTTTGGCCCCATAAACCCTTGTATCTCTCCAAAACTTCAGGTACGACCTCAGGTGTCAAATATATTCCCATTACCCAAGAATCCATTCACAATCACATCGACTCCGCTCGGAATGCCTTGTTAAATTACATTCATGAAACTGGGAAGGCGCAATTTTTGGATCAAAAGTTGATTTTTCTCTCAGGTAGCCCCAAACTCGACCAAAAAGCTGGGATTCATACCGGCCGACTTTCGGGCATCTCCAATCACCACGTGCCGGCCTACCTCCGAACCAACCAACTCCCTAGTTTCGAAACCAACTGCATCGAAGATTGGGAAGAAAAATTGGAACGAATCATTGACGAGACCATCCACCAACCCATGGGGTTAATCTCTGGGATTCCACCCTGGGTACAAATGTACTTTGACCGAATTCAGGCCCGAACGGGAAAGACGATCCAAGAGGTTTTTCCACAATTTGACTTGTTTGTTTACGGGGGCGTGAATTTCGAACCCTACCGGGCTAAATTATTTGAAAGTATCGGGCGGAAAATTGATTCGGTTGAATTATACCCAGCCTCCGAGGGATTTATCGCCTACCAAGATACCCAAACCCAAGAAGGCCTGCTGCTGCTGTGCAATACCGGTATTTTCTTTGAATTTATCCCCGCTGACGAATATTTCAACGAAAATCCCACCCGATTGTCCATCGACCAAGTAGAACTCGGCAAAAATTACGCCCTGATTATCAACTCCAATGCCGGCCTTTGGGGCTATTCGATTGGGGATACCGTAAAATTTGTCTCCAAAGATCCTTACCGCCTGCTCGTCACAGGCCGGATCAAGCACTTTATTTCGGCATTTGGGGAACATGTCATCGGAGAGGAAGTAGAAAAGGCCATGGCACATGCTTGCCAGCTATTCCCAGAAACTGAAATTACCGAATTCACCGTAGCCCCGCAGGTCACACCAACGACTGGACTACCTTACCACGAGTGGCTCATTGAATTTGCCACGCCACCGCGGGATATGACCGCCTTTTCCGCTGCTTTGGATCAAAAAATGGTGGAACTGAATGTCTATTACAAAGACTTGATTGTTGGGAGTATTCTTCGGCCTTTGGTTGTCACATCTTTACCTTCCCAAGCGTTCATCGCGTACATGCGCTCGCAAGGGAAACTAGGGGGGCAAAACAAAGTACCTCGTTTAGCCAACGACCGGAAAATTGCCGATGCCTTGCATTAATCAACGCCGTCGTACTGAACTTGTGTCGCTTTACTTTCGAGAACAAATCCATCATATACCCGGAGTATATCCTCGAGGAGGGCGAAGATCTCCTCCTGCTCCAGTGTCTGCACGAGCTTCATGCGGTATTCCTTGAAATTGGGCAGACCCCGGAAATAGTTGGCATAATGGCGGCGCATTTCTAGAATCCCCAAGCGCTCTCCTTTCCATTCGATGGAAAAAGACACATGTTTACGGGCAGCCTCTACACGTAGTGCCATACTAGGCGGCGGTAAATGCATACCGGTTTGTACATAATGTTTGATTTCGTTGAAAATCCAGGGGTACCCAATACTCGCGCGACCAATCATTACCCCATCAACACCATATCGATTCTTATACAACACCGCTTTTTCAGGGGAATCAATGTCGCCATTCCCAAAAATAGGAATATGGATCCTCGGATTTTCCTTTACTTTGGCAATCAACGACCAATCTGCCTCGCCTTTGTAAAGCTGTGCCCGCGTCCGGCCGTGGATTGTCAGCGCTTGAATGCCAACATCTTGAAGGCGCTCCGCCACGTCTACAATATTTTTGGTGGATTCATCCCAGCCCAGACGAGTTTTTACGGTCACGGGCAAATGTGTGGCCTTAACAACCGCTTCAGTCATACGCGCCATTAGGGGTATGTCTTGAAGCAGTGCAGCACCTGCGCCTTTGCAGGCTACCTTTTTTACTGGACAACCGTAGTTGATATCAATCAGATCCGGTTGAACACGTGTCGCGATTTCGGTACAAGCCGCCATGGTATCGACATCACTACCAAAAAGTTGAATCCCGATAGGACGTTCATACGGGAAAATATCCAATTTTTGGGTACTCTTGGCTGCATTCCGGATCAACCCCTCCGACGAGATGAACTCCGTGTACATCATGTCCGCTCCATTTTCTTTGCAAACTTGCCGAAAGGGAGGGTCGCTCACATCCTCCATGGGCGCCAGCAACAGCGGAAATTCACCTAAATCTATCGAACCAATTTTTGCCATATCAATGCCTTTTCTCTCCACAAAATTAACGATTATTCACCGGATTTCCCGAATATCACGTATTTGTACCCTATTCAACCTATTTTTATTGCAGAGAATCGGGCAATTGGCTATACTTGAAGCCTGAATTCACCCCCAACCCATGATGTACCCCAATTCTCCCTCGCGACCTGAAAATTCGCCTGTCCTTTCCTCTCTCCTTATTCTGTTTGGTTTTATACTCATTGGCATGGTGGTCGGGAATGTAGTGAGCTCGTTGGGTATGATTTGGATGACGGACCTCAGCTTTCAGGATTTTCAAGATCTTGGCACAACGCTCAGGCAACATCCCAATGGATGGTATGCTATGATTTTTTCGCAAGGCATGGCCTCACTCATTATGTTTACCGGAGCTGGTTTATTGTATTGGCGCTTGATCGAGAAACGGCCTTTTCGGGATTTTAACTCGTTTCAAAATCCATCGCCTGGTATATTTCTCTTTGTCTACCTCATCCATGTTGTTTCCTTACCACTTTCCTCTTGGATACAAGCGACCAATGAACGCATGAAACTTCCACAAAGCCTTCAGGCTTTAGAAACTTATATGCGCAGCATGGAAGATCGATTGGCTGACTTAACGAGCTTTTTGACCACGTACGATTCGTTTGGGCAATTCTTACTGGCTTTTCTTGTGATTGCTGTTATTGCAGGGTTTGGCGAAGAATTGATCTTTCGCGGCCTTTTGCAAAGAAAACTACAGCAAGGTTTTGGCAATGCCCATATAGCCATCTGGTTATCGGCTTTTGTCTTTAGCGCCATTCATTTTCAGTTTTACGGATTCTTCCCACGGCTTTTCTTAGGTGCAATGTTTGGGTACTTTTATTGGTGGTCTGGAAACCTTTGGGTGGCTGTGGCGGGCCATATCTTCAATAACGGGCTCGCTGTACTGGTGATGTACCTCATCCATCTGAAAAAAATAAGCCCCGAATTGGAAAAAATGGATCAAGTCCCGGTGTATGGCATTGTCGCCTCCGCTCTTCTCACCAGTTTTGGATTATGGTATTTCCAACGCTACGTGCAACAAGAAAAAGTAATCGCCTAGAAAAACAAATGGTTCAGACATTTCGTATAAAGAGAAGTTAATAGTCTGTCTACACATGAAAAAAAAAATGACCCTTTGGATCCTATTTCTAGGTTCCCTTACCCCTGTTTTGGGCCAATCTCGGCTATTCGAGAACAATACCATTGGATGGTATAACTATTTTGGCACCATTCGACTTTCCGACAAATGGAGTGCCCACACGGAATTCCAATGGCGACGCGATGAGCTCATTCAAAGCCGCCAACAAGAGTTAACCCGCATCGGAATCAATTACCAAGCCGCTCCCAATCTTCAACTTCGGGCAGGATATGCTTGGATCGAAACGGCGGCGTATGGCGGCCTTCCCCTCAATGCCTTTGGAAAGTCCTTCACCGAACACCGGACGTACCAAATGGCCACGGTAAACCAAAGCTTGGGTACGGTTCAGCTTTCACATCGGTATATGGTAGAACAACGCTGGGTTGGCCGCTACTCTAGCCCGAGTGAAGAAACAGAAGATGTATTTCCGCTAACCCACCGTCTTCGCTATATGGTGCGTGCACAAAAATCGTTTGGCCCGAAAGCCCCTTACCTAGCGGCTTACAACGAAGTTATGGTTCAGTTTGGGAAGAATGTGGGAGAAAATGTGTTTGACCAAAATCGATTGGCTTTATTGGTGGGATATACCTTTTCACCGACCGTCCGAATCGAAGGAGGCTATTTGAACCAAACGCTCCAATTTGGACGGGAGATTTTAGGAAGTAATTATTTCCAAACCAACCATGGCTTGATCGTCAATTCGTATTTTACCTTTGGCCGGACCAAGAAATAACCCAAAGAAGGGGAGACATTCGTACCCTGTATAGAACATTGGGGAGGGTGGGCTGCGTCCCAGACTCCCCATATAGAAGTTATCAGGGGGTAAAACTCGTCATATAACCACCGAACCCCCATGTTTTGCACGTGGAATTAACGTATGCTTCTATTTAACACGAATTTCTAATTTTTTCCCCAAACCTGTTTCGATGATTTTACTCAACGTAGCAATTTCTATATCAGAACGGTCATTTTCAATTCTCGAAATGTAGGTTCTCGAAGTTCCACTTACTAAGGCCAATTCCTGTTGCGACATACCTGCCTTAATTCTAGCTTCGCGAACAATTTTTCCGATGCTCATCATTAATTCAGTTTTTTCAGGCTGACTATATTTCAGCAAAATGTCTGCTCCAATTTCAAAAGGTACCATTTGCTTCTCCCTGTTTTTCAATGTAATCCATTGTTCAACATTGGACCATGACAATGTACTACCAACAAGTTCGACCTTAGCCAATTCTCTCGGATCAAAAAGTGGGTAAGCAGGTGACGTTTCGTTGATTCCTATGTCATTGAAAAGCTTTCTGAAATCAATTATACGCGATTCTCCATTGTTAAAAACCACCGAAATAGATAGTTCTTTAATCCAATTGATTTTTAGCAATCTTGGTATTCTAATCGTCCGTCTCATTTCAATTGTGGATTAAGTTCATAAAATACGTCCAATGCCCAATCAGAATTGCCTGAAAGCCAATCGAAAACCAATTTCTTTTGCTTATTAGGCAAGTCTCCAGCATAAACAACAGAATCCTCAATTTGAATCAATATTTCATACTCACTATATTCTGCATGGATATGAGGAGGCCTGTGTTCACCATTGTAAATTTTAATCTTGATTCCATTAAAGGAGTCAACTGTTGGCATTAGAAACTTTTATTTTAAAGGTATCTAATTTGATACATATCTACAAAGGTTTTATGTTTTTTTTCTGTCCTATCCATATAACCTTAACAACCTAAAAAGTAACCTTTTTTTCACGGTCGTTCATCTCGAACGCAACTAGCAGGTGCTACCTTACTGGGTGTATTCAAAATGGCCAAATGGGCTATGAATCGTCACTTTTTTTCCTTCATAGGCTTCCACCCGTCCTACGATTTGCGCTGCAATGTGGAAAGATGCCGCAATGTCAATCACCTGTTGAGCCAAAGCCTCGGGAAGATAAATTTCCAAACGATGTCCCATGTTGAATACCCGGTACATTTCCCGCCAATCGGTTCCGCTTTCAGCTTGAATCAACGTAAACAAAGGAGGAACCGGAAATAGATTATCCTTAATGACATGCAGGTTATCCACAAAATGTAAAACCTTCGTCTGAGCCCCCCCGGAGCAATGCACCATACCCCCAATCTCGCCACGCAATGCGGCCAAGATCGCTTTCGCTACAGGCGCATACGTGCGTGTAGGTGATAAAATAAGTTTTCCGACTGAAATAGACTCCGTGATGGTTTCTCCCGCTGGATTCTCATAGGAAACCTCCACCAGATCAGTTAATTTTTTACTCCCAACATAAGCCAACTCCGATCCCATTTCAGCATCGAAACTTTCGGGATATTGCATAGCATATGTGGAATGAAGTACATCATGTCGGGCAGAGGTCAAGCCGTTGGAACCCATTCCTCCGTTGTAAGCTTCTTCGTACGTAGCTTGTCCAAAAGACGCTAACCCGACAATCACATGCCCTGGCTGGATTCTATCGTTCGAAATAACCTCAGCACGAGGCATCCGTCCAATCACCGTTGTATTAACCGTAATGGTTCGGACTAAATCGCCCACATCAGCCGTTTCTCCACCTGTGGAATGAATTTCAATGCCGTGAGCACGTAAATTTGCAAGCACCTCCTCCCCTCCTTGGATGAGAGCGGTAATGACTTCTCCCGGAATTTTGTATTTATTTCGGTCAATAGACGATGACATCAAAATAGGTCCAACCGAACCAACACACAAGAGATCATCAGTGTTCATGATAATGGAATCTTGAGCAATGCCTTTCCATACCGACAGATCCCCTGTCTCTTTCCAATATAAATAAGCCAATGACGTCTTTGTTCCAGCCCCATCGGCGTGCATGATATTGCAATATGCTGGATCTTGACCGAGCCAATCGGGTGATATTTTACAAAAAGCTTTAGGAAAAAGCCCTTTGTCCAATTGGGCAATGGCTTGATGAACATCTTCTTTGGCGGCCGAAACGCCCCGTTGCATGTACCGATCCGAACTCATATCCTTGGGTATAAAATGAATGCACAAAGATACCAAACTTCCCCGCATCCCCGATTTTTCCATTTATTTTTCCCATCTTTACCACCCAATCTCTGTCAATCTCCCTCTTTATGCGTTGGATTTTACCCTTATTCCTTTTGATTACGTACACCTCCTCTACCGCCCAACGCCTCGCGGTGGGCTCCTATGCTTCACCTCGCCAGCCTGGCGTATTTTTATTGGATTTTGATGAATCGACAGGACGGCTGAAGTCTGTGGCTTCGGCCAAAGGAATTGAAAATCCTTCTTTTGTTATTCAAAGGCAAAACACCCTCCTCGCTGTCTCCGAAAAAGGTCCCGTAGGGCAGGTCGTTGCATTGACCATGCGAAAGAAAAAATTAATTCCACAAACCGCGGTTTCCTCTGGTGGCGATTCTCCCTGCCATATAGCCTTAGATCAAACCGGCCAGTGGGCATTTGTCGGAAATTATGGTGGTGGAAATTGGAGTGTCATTCCCATTAATTCTCTAGGCGAGTTGCAAGCACCCACCCAAACGTGGCAGCATACCGGACAAGGCCTGAACCTTCAACGTCAAGAGAAACCACACGTACATTCCATTACAGTTTCTCCTTCCAACCAAGATATCTTTGTAGCCGACCTGGGGACCGATTCACTTAAACACTACACTTTTGACGCAACGACAGGTGTTACACGCCTTGGCCAAGGCAGTGTTCAACTTACTCCCGGCTCGGGCCCCCGGCATGTCCGGTTCCACCCCTCTGGAAAATGGCTGTATGTAGTCCAAGAACTAACCGGGCAAGTTTCTGTCTTTCAGTATACAGCCGGAAAACTACAACGGGTACAAGAAACAAGTTCATTACCCAATGGCTACACGGGGCGTCATGCGTCAGCTGACCTTCATTTTTCACCTGACGGACAATTTTTATATGTTTCCAATCGCTTTTATGACACGCTGTGTTTGTTCCGTGTAGATAAAGAAACGGGCCAATTGAAATCGCTCGCCCAAATTCCGGTCATAGGAAAAACCCCGCGTAATTTTACGATTTCTCCCTCCGGCAGAACCGTTTTAGTAGCCAATCAAGACAGCGACTCCATTGATATCTTCCAACGTGATTTGGAGACGGGGCTCTTGACATTTCAAACCAGCTATCGATCCATTGCGAAGCCCGTTTGCTTAACATTCCTTACGCCATAATGCAGCTTATACCGTAATGTCTTGATAAAACAGTATATTTGCAAGTTGGAATTCCGATTTGCATGATGATAAAAAAGACACTGGGTTTGTTTGCCTTGGCTGTTTTTACCCAAGGCTGCTTCTTATTTGGCGGGAAAGACCCCAATCCGGGCAGCATGACCGCCTTCTCCAACCCATTGGTCTTTCCTCTGGATAATCCCGCCTTGGAAGAAGCCTCTGGGCTAGCCCCAAGTCAAAATTTTCCTACTTTCCTCTATACACACGAAGACAACGGCGCGCGCCCAAGCCGGTTACATCTTCTGAGTGCGCAAGGCCGTTACAATACCTTTTGGGAAAT
>Ga0209812_10000557_pt1 | contig 33112 bp, 19 predicted proteins | sample JI71714BDNA_FD_187502 | JGI IMG/M metagenome (GOLD analysis project Ga0209812, IMG submission 187502) | Wastewater effluent complex algal communities from Wisconsin, to seasonally profile nutrient transformation and Carbon sequestration -... | ecosystem: Engineered > WWTP > Effluent > Algae...
ATACCATGTTGCAGTTGTTTCTTGTTTTTGTCCCCATAAAAAAACGTATGAACCCATACACATTTTTCTATCGCCGGCAATATATTTAGCATAACGTTCTTTATAAGAAATTGCTTTTTCGCTGCTGCTTTGTTCAACAGGAACTTGCCAAATAGTTTTTTGCACTTCCCAATGTCCGTTTGGTCCCCATTCGGTAATCATATAAGGTTTATTCCATTTGGTAGTGCGTAATTGTTTAGCCACATTACCTAAATCGCCGTAAGTATTAATACCATAAATATCAATTTCGGGACAACGTTCCAAAAGTAATCTGGTTTCATTTGTATCTAATCCTGCTGTTACTGTCATGGTAGGATGATTCGGATCTTTTTCATGAATCATTTTCGCAATATCATTTACAGCGTACCAAACATTAGTATTGGTATAAAATAAATCTACTTCGTTACCGACACCCCAGGCGAGTAATGCAGGGTGATTTTTATATTTTTCTACTACTTCAGTAAAATGTGCTAATTGTTGTTTTACTTTTTCTGCATTATCATAATCGAAACCATGACGTTCATGTTGTAGCCATAATCCTAATAATACAGTTAAACCTTTTTCTTGCGCAGCGTCAAGAATTTCACCAGCATTATCAATACCCCATGTTCTTATAGAATTTGCTCCAATACTAACAGCCTTGTCGAGTTCAACGCTGCCGCCAACACCTTTAACATAATAAGGTTCGTTGTTGCGAAATAATGTCCAGTTGCCATCTGCATCTTGTTGTATCGTGACCGGTATTGCTTGTGAAAAAACAGGTTGTGTAAATGCCACAAACAATAGGGCTGATGTTACAAATTTGCAAAAGTTGCTAACTGGATTCTTCATTTTTCTGATAGAGTTTTTTGTCGAATTTGAATAATCGCGATGGACGATAAGGCACATCTTTTTCAAACTCTTCGGTTTCTTTTACATATTGGAAAAGGTCAATTTTTTTTCTGAAATTACCTTTATCAAATTTTTTGTCGAGCACCGTTTCAAAAAACGATTGTAGTTGAGTGAGCGTGAATTTTTCTTCAATCACACCATTCCACAATGGTTTTGTCATGGTACTTTCTTTTAACTTTTTGTAGGAATAATCAATAATATCCCTGTGGTCGAAAGCTAACTTTGGCAAATTTTTTACACTATGCCACTTCGCTTTGTCGGCCCAAAAAGCTGCTTTTGGGTTAAAACCCTTCATATTTACTATAGCATAATAGGCTACAGTAACCACCCTACCCAATGGATGCCTGTCTACCGCACCAAACGTATGCACCTGTTCAAAGTTCAAATCAGGCAGACTGGTAAGTGCTTTTAATACTCTTCCGGCTGAGGTATCAAGGTCTTCATCTGGGTAAACCAAGTCGCCCGGTAACGCCCACAAACCCTTATAGGGCTCGGCTCCGCGCTGAATTAGTAATACCTGTAAGTCCTTCTTACCATAACCGAATACCACACAGTCTATGCTGAATGCCAATTCGAAAAAAGAATCAATAGGCACATCATAAATTTGGTATTCATTTCGCCTTCTAAGGGTTTTGTTTGTTTTAGCCATACAAATCTCTATCCGGCAAATGTAAACAAGATTATAAAAATAATACTTATTGTAAAAATTACAAAAAGTAATTACATTTATCCCATTATTTCACTTTAACCTAAACGCTTTTCTATGAAAAATCTTACGCTTTTCTTTGTGCTATTGGGTTTCAGCCTTTTTGCCACGGCTCAAACCTACAATGTCACCTTCAAGGTGAACATGAATGAAGTTGCTGATCCTTTTACCACACCTGAGGTAAACGGCAGTTTTAACGGTTGGTGCGGTGGCTGTGCGCCGATGAGTGACCCGGATTTAGACGGAATTTGGGAAGTTACCATTGCCCTTTCACCTGGAATTTATGAGTACAAATTTGCTTACGACAGCTGGACTGGTCAGGAAAACCTTGTACCGGGAACATTTTGTACTGTTACCAATTTTGGCTTCACCAATCGCTCGTTAGTAGTTGATGCAGCTGACATAGTAATGGATCCGGTTTGTTGGGCAAGTTGTGATGATTGTGGAGCAGGCTCATTATATGATATCACTTTTCAGGTAAACATGAACGGAGTAGCAGAAACTTATACTACTCCGGAAGTAAATGGCAATTTTAACGGATGGTGCGGTGGTTGTGCTCCTATGAGCGATGTTGATGGCGATGGCATTTGGGCTATCACTATTACTTTGGCTCCGGGCACATATGAATATAAATTTGCTTATGATGCATGGACTGGCCAAGAAGCTTTAACTGAAGGTTCTCCTTGCACAGTTACCAACTTCGGATTTACCAATAGAGCTTTAGTAGTTACTGATAACGCAACACTTGATCCGGTAATTTGGGGAACTTGCGATTTTATTAATACTACAATTGCTCCTGCTGGAACTGTAACTATTTGTTCAGGAACAACCCAGGCTTTTGCAGCGCCAACAGGTTATACAGGATATCAATGGAAGAAAAATGGTGTAAGTATTCCTGGTGCAACTTCTTCAAATTATACTGCTAATCAGGCTGGTAATTATAGTGTTGTTATTTCTCAGGGAACTGCATTTGCACAATCTGCTGCAACCACTTTAGTTGTTTCTAAACCAAAACCAAAAATTCAACCTGTAGGCAGCCTTGACATTTGTGCAACAGGTTCAGTATTATTAAAAGGAAAAATTGGCGTTGGTAGCACATATCAATGGTACAAAGATGGTGTTGCCATAGTTGGTGCTCCATTAAATTTAGTTGCTACTTCAATTGGTAATTATAAATTAAAAGAAACAACACCTGCAGGTTGCACAAAATCAGCTACAGTTGTTGTAACAACTTCTTGTAAATTGGCAGGTGCAAATGATGATGTATTTGCTATCTATCCAAATCCAAACAATGGTGATTTCACTATTCAGGTTCAAACCGCTTCACTTACTGCTGATGCAATAAATATTGCTATTTATTCTTCAACAGGTGCAGTTGTTTATCAAACTACAAATACTATTGAAAATGGAAATCCTAACCAAACAATTTCTTTAGGAAATACGTTGGCTTCAGGTATGTATATGGTTAAAATTAATACTGGTAATACATCAGTTACCAAAACTTTAATTGTTGAATAAATTGTGAATTTTAAGTTTAAGGGCGGGACTACTCCAAAAGGGTAGTCCTGTTTTTTTTTAATAAAAGGAGGCCATTTGATTTTTTTATGAAGGTGGATTTGATATTTTAATCAAAAAAGTATTTGCTAACACCATAAGATTATTAATTGATGGAATTTTTAATAACTTTCAAAAATTAAAAGAAATCGTGAAATTATAATAGCACTCAGAATTAAGATTTTTTTTTATCGTAGGGACGAATTGCATGCGTCCTTACGATAAAAAAAATCGGCTGGATTGGATAATAATTAGATAGCAGGTTTAATTAAACTAAAAAATCTTTTGGTCAACTCAAAATTTAGAATTTGACCATTGTCGAAGGGGTGAATTTCATGCGTCCTTACAACAATAATCAAATTCGATTGGTCATGCAAAAATTAAGATTTCATCATTGTTAAAAGACTAAAAGAATTAATAAACCAAAACAAAATATTGCGAACCATTCTAAATATTTTTCAACTGCAAATTGGGTATATGTAATTGGTGAAGGCACCTATACCGGATATGTCCAACACAATTGTCACTACTTTGGTATGTAAGGACGCATGCAATTCGTCCCTACATACCAAAATAGTGACAACTTTGAGCTTCGAATTATAAGAACACGCAAAACTTAGATTTTGGAAGTTGAAGGGCTCTCTAGCCATAGGCTGTTATTTTGAAGCCCAGTTTTCAGGATTTTGAATGATATATTCCGAAATTTCTTGGTATTCAATTTTCGATTTTATGATATATTCATAATATCTATTTTGCCACTTGAAATCAATTATGTTTTCTATTGCAAACTTTGTGATTGCTCCTTTAAATCCTCTTATTATTGAAGGTAAGTTATTTGATATTGGTCCAAATTGGCTAGGTGTCGTTAAAAAATTTGTCGGGATATCTAACGGGTTTTCTTTTTGATTGTAGTGGTTATACAAATATTTATTGAAATCATTTTCACCAATTGTAATTATCCCATGGAAGTGGTCAGGCATAACTTGAGAAACACCAAGTGTGATGTTCATTTCTGGGCGTATGATCGGGATTTCTAACCATTGTCTTTTTATTTCTTTACCAATTAAACTTGGTATGAACTTGATTTCTTCATTTTCCTCAAATATTTCACCCAAAAAAGGTATTCGATTTCTTGTGCAAATTGTTATAAAATAGGATGCAGCTGCAGCATAATTCCAATTTTTCAACCTCGTTGTTTTCCGACCTGCCCACTCTCTATACACTAACGCCATAAGATTATTAATTAAAGGGATTTTTAATAACTTTTCAAAATTAAAAAAAATCGAGAAGTTATAATAGCACTCAGAATTAAGAATTTTTTTTATCGTAGGGACGAATTGCATGCGTCCTTACGATAAAAAAAATTCGGCTGGATTGGATAATAATTAGATAGCAGTTTTAATTAAACTAAAAAATCATTTGGTCAACTCAAAATTCAGAAATTGATCATTGTCGTAGGGACGAACTGCATGCGTCCTTACAACAACAATCAAATTCGATTGGTCATGCAAAAATTAAGATTTCATCACTATTAAAAGGTTAAAAGAATTAAAAAACAAAAAGAAAATATTGCGAACCATTCTAAATATTTTTCAACGGCAAATTGGGTATGTGTAATTGGTGAAGGCACCTATACCGGATATGTCCAACACAATCCTCACCATTTTGGTATGTAAGGACGCATGCAATTCGTCCCTACATACCAAAATAGTGACAACTTTGAGCTTCGAATTATAATTTACCATGATTTATCCTGAATATTTAATCATAATAAAAAAATAATCACCTCAACTCGAAATTTAGAATTAACCGCTGTATTTGAGACGAATTGAACATCCTTTAAATATGTTAAAATTCCCTTGTTTTATCGATTTTGTGCAAGCTGTGATTAAACAATTTCACCCCAAAAAAATTTAATTGATTTTGCTTTTTGTAATAATTACAAAAAGGACTATTTTTACTGTAAAATAATTTTACTATGAAACAAATATTTACTTATTTGCTGCTTTGCACCCTGGCTACCAGTGCCATGGCGCAAACCTACAATGTTACCTTTAAGGTAAACATGACTGAGGTGGCAGCAGTGTATACCACACCGGAGGTTAATGGCACGTTTAATGGTTGGTGCGGTGGTTGTAATCCCTTATTCGACGACGATGCAAATGGCATTTGGGAAGTTACAATTGCTTTAGCTCCAGGTACTTACGAATACAAATTTGCTTATGATGCGTGGGCAGGACAGGAATCTTTAACAGAAGGTTCACCTTGCACCGTTACGGCATTCGGTTTTACAAATAGAACATTCACTTTGGGTGAAGCAGACATGGTGCTTGACCAGGTTTGTTGGGGAAGTTGTGATGATTGTGATGGAGTGGTTTTAGCTCAAATGGATTTACCGGTAACATTCGACGAAGCTGGGGTAGACTATGGTTTAATCGGTTTCGGTGGGGCAGAAGCTTCAACAATTGAAGTTGACCCTACTGATGCAGGCAATATGGTTGCCAAAGTAATTAAATCGGGAGCAGCTGAATTATGGGCTGGAACTACGGTTACTGATGGTGCAGGTTCAGGTTTTGCATCTATTATTCCTTTTACTGTTGATGCAACAACAATGACTGTTCGCGTTTGGTCTCCGGATGCAGGCATTCAAGTGAGATTAAAAGTTGAAGATCATCTTGACCCAACTAAATCTGTTGAGACAGAAGCAACAACAACTGTTGCCGGTGATTGGGAAACATTAACATTTGACTTTGCTAATGAAGCACCGGGAACTGCGGAAATTAATTATGGATATAATTATGATAAAGCTTCTATCTTCTTCAACTTCGGTGTAACCGGAGCAATTGCAGGTGAAAAAACTTATTATTTTGATGATGTGATGTTTGGTGAAGGTGGTGAACCTATGACATACAATGTAACATTCGCTGTTAATATGAATGAAGTTGCTCCCGGTTTTACTACACCGGAAGTGAATGGTTCATTCAACGGATGGTGCGGTGGTTGTAACCCATTGTCTGATGTTGACGGCGACGGCATCTGGTCAACTACATTACCAATTTTAGAAGGCAATTATGAATATAAATTCGCATACGATGCATGGGCCGGACAGGAAGAATTAACACCTGGCGATCCTTGCACAATTACTTTAGGTGGATTTACAAATCGTCAATTAATTGTTGCCGGTGGTGATGTAACTCAACCAACAGTTTGTTGGGGAAGTTGCAGCGATTGTGGTGTTGTGGAATTAGCACAAATGGATTTACCTGTAACATTCGATGAAATTGGTGTAGAATATGGTTTAATCGGATTTGGTGGGGCAGAAGCTTCAACAATTGAAATTGACCCTACTGATGCAGGCAATATGGTTGCCAAAGTAATTAAATCTGGTGCAGCTGAATTATGGGCTGGAACTACAGTTACTGATGGTGCAGGTTCAGGTTTTGCATCTATTATTCCTTTTACAGTTGATGCAAATATTATGACTGTTCGCGTTTGGTCTCCTGATGCAGGTATTCAAGTTAGATTAAAAGTAGAAGATCATCTTGACCCAACTAAATCAGTTGAAACAGAAGCAACTACAACAGTTGGTGGTGATTGGGAAACATTGACATTCGATTTTGCCAATGAAGCACCTGGTACTGCAGAAATTAATTATGGATATAATTATGATAAAGCTTCTATCTTCTTCAACTTCGGCGTAACCGGAGCAATTGCAGGAGAAAAAACTTATTATTTTGATGATGTAATGTTTGGTGAACCGGTTGTAGTGGTAAATTACAATGTTACATTTAATGTAAATATGAATGAAGTAGTTGCAGGATTTACTACTCCTGAAGTTAATGGAACATTTAACGGATGGTGCGGTGGATGTAATCCATTATCTGACCCTGATGGCGATGGTATTTGGAGTACAACATTATCTATACCTGAAGGTACTTATCAATTTAAATATGCTTATGATGCTTGGGCTGGTTCAGAAACATTAGCTGATGGTGCAGTTTGTACTATTAATGATGGTGGATTTGTAAACCGTGTATTAGAAGTAAGCAGCGATATGGTAATGGACCCTGTATGTTGGGGAAGTTGTTTAGATTGTGGTGCAGCAGTTACTTACGATGTTTTATTTACTGTTGATATGAATGAAGTTGCCGCAGCATTTACAACACCTGAAGTGAATGGAACATTCAACGGATGGTGCGGAGGTTGTGCGCCAATGAGTGATTTAGATGGTGATAATATTTGGGAATTAACTATTCCTTTAGAAGCCGGTACTTTTGAATATAAATTTGCTTACGATGCATGGGCAGGTTCAGAAACTTTATTAGAAGGTGATCCTTGTACTATTACTGCTTTTGGATTTACAAACCGTGCATTAGTTGTAACAGCACCGGTAGCTTTAGATACTGTTTGTTGGGGAAGTTGTACATCTTGTGAAACAGCAGTTCCTGCACACATCGTTAAATTCCAGGTAGACATGAGTACAGTTGCTGCAGCATTTACTACACCTGAAGTAAATGGTACATTCAACGGATGGTGCGGAGGTTGTGCACCATTGAGTGATTTAGATGGTGATAATATTTGGGAATTAGATATTTTATTACCGGAAGGTACTTATGAATACAAATTTGCATACGATGCATGGGCTGGTCAGGAAGAATTAACTTCCGGTGACGATTGTACCATCACTACCGATGGATTTACAAATCGTGCATTAACAGTTACAGGTCCTGCTACTTTAGATGCAGTTTGTTGGTCTAAATGTGAAGCTTGTGATGTAAGTATTAATGATATTGTTATTGGAGATGTTAATGTTTGGCCACAACCTGCAAAAGGTGTTGCCTATTTAACATTTGAAGATCAAATATTTATTAATGCAAATGCAATGATTACAGATATTACAGGAAGAATGATTCAACAATCAACCATTGTTGGAAATAATCATGCATTTAATCTAAATAATATGGTACCTGGCGTATATCAGGTAGTAGTAATCAAAAACGGACAAATACTTTATGCAAACAGTTTATCTGTTCAATAAATAATTAGTACGGTTAGTTTCAACCCCGGTTGTGTTTAACATAGCCGGGGTTTTTTATGTTCAATTAACTAACCCTTCACCAACCCATTTATGTTTACCTTCCGACCAAGCAGCGGTAACATAAATTTATCCATACAATTTCATCAATATACACACTCCAACCCCTTTTAGGGGTGATATTATTTTAACCAAGTAATGTCATCTGTGGACATCTCCCAACCCCTTTAGGGGTGGCATTATTTTAACAACCCACTGTCATCAATAGACACACTCCAACCCCTTTAGGGGTGACATTATTTTAACCACACAATGTCATCAATAGACACGACCAACTCCTTTAGGGGTGACATTATTTTATTCCAAAAACTCAAACAAGTATCTCTCATCATACTCTATCTCAAAATCCCTCAAAAACCCAAGATATTCTTCTCTGAAATTCATTTTCGCATGATGCTTTTCCTGATTTAGTATATAATTATAAATCTTAGAAACATCAGCAGATGAATAAGAAAAAAAACCATAACCACTCTGCCACTCGAATTTACCTTGCACAAAATTCCGTTCATTTATGAAATTGGTAGAATTGTTTTTTACATCACGAATAATATCAGCAATCAATATATTGGATTTCATTGAAAAAAATACATGTATATGATCAGGCATTCCGTTAACAATAAGTGACTTGACGTTTTTTCTTGTGATAATCCCCGATATGTATTTGTTTAACTCCTCTTTCCAAGAGTGGTGGATTAAATTCTGACGTTTTTTTACTGCAAAAACTGCTTGTATGTAAACGTCTCCGTAAGTGTTTGGCATAGTTAATTTTTTAAGGGTTAACAATATTTTATTCCAAATATATTTTTAAAAAACTGAAATTATGGAATTTTTTTTTTAAAAAATTAGAGCAAATTCGGGGGTAATAATTATGAATTTTGTGGATGCATGTGATGGAGCTGAATTAGCCGTGTATGATATGGATTGAGAAAAAATATATAAAAATAATGTCACCCCTAGCGGGGTTGGTTTTAAGTAAGGATGGCATGGTTAAAATAATGTCACCCCTAACGGGGTTTGGTTTTGTCTAGGTATGACATAGCAGAGTTAAAGTAATGTCACCCCTAGCGGGGTTGGTTTTAAGTAAGGATGGCATTGTTAAAATAATGTCACCCCTAACGGGGTTTGGTTTTGTCAAGGTTTGACATTGCAGAGTTAAAGTAATGTCACCCCTAACGGGGTTTGGTTTTGTCTAGGTATGACATAGCAGAGTTAAAGTAATGTCACCCCTAGCGGGGTTAGGATTGTTATTGGATGGTATTATTTGTTAAAATAATGCCACCCCTAACGGGGTTTGGTTTTGTTAATGGATGTAATTACAAGGTTAAAGAAATTTTAGTCATACATTTTTCGTCAGACAAATTGAAATGTATAGTTAAGGAATTGCACTTAGATAGATAAGTGTTTTTTTATTGATAACTTTTTTTAACTGGAAAACATGGTTATACAATACAATTGCATAAAGGCAAAATTATTTTATGCTACGCACAATAGCATAAATAATAAACCTACACACCTCATCCATCCTCCCCCCGAAACTCCCCGTCATCCCGCCTTCCCGGCTACATCACATATTGCGTCTATATTGCCCACCAACCTCAAACAGCGACTTCGTAATTTGTCCAAGTGAGCAGAATTTACAAGCTTCCATCAACGCCTCAAATAAATTGTTGTTCTGTATGGCAGTAGTTTGTAAATGGCGTAAATGTTTTGCAGTAAGCGCCGCATTTTTTTCATGCAGATTTTTTAGGGTGGTAATTTGTGCTTCTTTTTCTTCTTCCGTTGCACGAATTACTTCCATTGGTAGAATTGTTGGCGAACCCTTTGAATTTAAAAATGTATTTACGCCAATTATTGGATATTCGCCGGTATGTTTTAGTGTTTCATAAAATAAACTTTCTTCCTGAATTTTTCCGCGCTGATACATCGTTTCCATAGCACCTAAAACACCACCACGTTCGGTAATTCGGTCAAACTCGCTTAATACTGCCTCTTCAACCAAATTCGTTAATTCTTCAATGATGAATGAGCCCTGTATTGGATTTTCATTTTTTGCTAATCCCAATTCTTTATTAATAATTAATTGGATAGCCATTGCCCTGCGCACACTTTCTTCAGTTGGTGTCGTAATGGCTTCATCATATGCATTGGTATGCAACGAATTACAGTTGTCGTAAATCGCATATAATGCTTGTAAGGTTGTTCTGATATCATTAAAATCAATTTCCTGCGCGTGTAAACTTCTTCCGCTGGTTTGAATATGATATTTTAATTTTTGTGTTCTGTCGTCGGCGCCGTATTTTAATTTCATAGCTTTGGCCCAAATGCGGCGTGCTACACGACCAATTACAGCGTATTCCGGGTCAATTCCGTTGCTGAAGAAAAACGAAAGGTTAGGACCGAAATCGTTGATGTTCATGCCACGACTTAAATAATATTCTACATAAGTAAATCCATTAGCCAATGTAAATGCTAATTGTGTAATTGGATTTGCACCTGCTTCGGCAATATGATAACCTGAAATTGAAACCGAATAAAAATTGCGGACTTTTTGCTGAATGAAATATTCCTGCACATCGCCCATTAAACGCAATGCAAATTCAGTAGAAAATATACAAGTATTTTGCGCCTGGTCTTCTTTTAAAATATCTGCTTGCACAGTACCGCGAACGGTGCTCAACGTTTTTTCTTTAATTACTGCATACACATCTGCAGGTAAAACCTGGTCGCCGGTAACGCCTAATAACATTAATCCAAGGCCATTATTACCCGCAGGCAATGAGTCGGCATTGTATTTAGGACGGAGATGTTCACGTCCTTTATATATCTCCTGAATTTTAGCTTCAACCGCGGCTTCTAATTTATTTTCAATGATATATTTTTCACACTGCTGGTCAATAGCTGCATTCATAAAAAATCCAAGCAGCATAGGTGCAGGACCATTAATGGTCATTGACACCGATGTTTTAGGGTCTGCTAAATCGAAACCACTGTATAATTTCTTCGCATCATCTAAACAACAAATGCTCACACCACTGTTGCCAATTTTACCATAAATATCCGGGCGATAATCAGGGTCATTGCCATATAATGTTACACTGTCGAATGCCGTTGACAATCGTTTTGCCGGCATACCTAAACTCACGTAATGAAAACGTTTGTTAGTGCGCTCAGGACCACCTTCACCGGCAAACATACGTGTTGGGTCCTCTTCTTCGCGTTTAAAAGGATAAATACCTGCGGTAAATGGAAATTCACCCGGCACATTTTCCTGCAATTGCCATTGTAAAATATCACCCCATGCTTCGTATTTAGGGAGACTGATTTTTGGAATTGGTAAATGCGATAAACTTTCGGTATGTGTTTTTATTTTTAATTCTTTATCGCGCACCTTAAAAATGTAATATTCATCTTTATACGAAGCCAATTTCTTACTCCAAGAATGAATTAAATCCAGATTTTCATTGTCAATTTTTTTAGCTACGCGCTGATATTCTTCTTCGAGTTTATTTTTTAATTCCGCATCACTTACAATTGCTTTAGAAGTATGCAGTGCATATAAATTTTGTGCTACTGTTTTTTGTTCAATTACCTTTTTATCATAAGCGCGGTTGTTCTCAGAAATTTCAGCTAAATAACGCGTGCGTTGTGGAGGTATGATGAATATTTTTTTACTCATCTCATCCGTAATATGAAAATCGGAATGTAAGTCAACCTTTGTTTTTTCTTTAATGGTATCCATTAAATGACGATACAACTGGTTGGTTCCCGGGTCATTAAACTGAGATGCAATGGTTGCAAACACAGGCATTTTTTCGGTATCTACATCAAACAATTTATGATTGCGCTGAAATTGTTTGCGCACATCACGTAAGGCATCCTGAGCACCGCGCTTGTCGAATTTATTAATTGCAATTAAATCAGCGAAGTCGAGCATGTCAATTTTTTCGAGCTGACTTGCGGCGCCATATTCTGGTGTCATTACATATAAACTCACATTGCTGTGTTCGGTAATTTCTGTATCACTTTGTCCAATCCCGGAAGTTTCCAGAATAATTAAATCGAACTGTGCTGCCTTTAATATTTTTACTGCTTCATCAACATGTTTACTCAATGCTAAATTCGCCTGACGTGTTGCCATTGAGCGCATATACACGCGTGCGTTATTAATCGCATTCATTCTGATTCTATCGCCAAGCAACGCGCCACCTGTTTTGCGTTTACTCGGGTCAACCGATAAGATGGCAATTGTTTTATCGGTAAAATCAATTAAAAATCTGCGTACTAATTCATCAACCAAAGATGATTTTCCTGCACCACCTGTTCCGGTGATACCTAATACAGGTGTATTATTATTTTTAATTAATACTTCTACCTGAGTCATTATACCCGATGCATCAGGTGTATTATTTTCTACGGCAGAAATTAATTTGCCGATACTTTTCCAATCACGATCTTTGGTTAGATGAGTGAGTTCTCCGTTTAAATTAATTCCGGTAGCAAAATCACTTTTTTGAACAAGGTCGTTAATCATACCTTGTAAACCCATTGCTCTTCCATCATCCGGAGAATAAATTCTGGTGATACCATAGTTTTGTAACTCCTCAATTTCAGACGGCAAAATTGTGCCACCACCACCACCAAATATTTTTATATGCTCACAACCTTTTTGTTTGAGCAGGTCATACATATATTTAAAATATTCGGTATGTCCTCCCTGATAACTGGTCATCGCAATTGCCTGAACATCTTCCTGTATGGCACAATTAACCACCTCTTCTACACTTCTATCATGGCCAAGATGAATTACTTCTACCCCTGTAGCCTGAATTATCCTGCGCATAACATTAATTGCCGCATCATGCCCATCGAAAAGGCTGGCAGCAGTTACAATTCTTATTTTATGCTTTGGTTGGTATGGTTGAACGTCTGTCATAGCTTATAATGTAGCACAAAGTTACTTAATAGCCTTCAATCTACCCTTAAAAGGCAAACTACCCGGTCGCACTCATTCCTCAGCAAGCCGCATACGAACCGCTATAAAACGACAAAACCCCTCGACCAAGAAGGGGTTTTGAAGGCAGGATAGGAGTTTCCTGCAACGTTTAATCAAACAACTACAACCGAACGCTTTTGCTAAATTTTATTGTTTAATAAATTTAATCACCTGAACACCACCTGCATCGCTTATTACATGTATTAAATAGATGCCTTCAGGTAATGCATTAATATTGGTTTGGAAATTATGTTGACCGCTATACAATGTTCCTGTGAAAATTTCTTTTAATTGTTTACCACTTAAATCATTAATCACTATTGATGTATTAGCCGTAATTGCATTTTCCAGCGTAATATTGATGAGGTCATTTGCCGGATTAGGGTATGCGGTTAATAAACCGAAAATTGTTTCTTCATCAATTCCGGTTGGCGCAATTACAACTGTATCACATTGTGTATCTGTACAAAATGCAGTGGTAATGGTCAAACAAATGAGGTAAGTACCACCGTCTGCATATTCATGATTAGGTTCAAATTCGGTAGAGCTTGTGCCATCACCAAATTCCCACAAGTAACTTGCTGCTGCACCACCATCATAAGAATCGTTGGTAGTAAAAATGCCCCATGGTGTAATGCCAAAATCATAATTAAAGGCAGCATTACAATCAGTGGTATCATCTATTCCCGAAATCATTACAAAATCACAATAAGTTGAAACGCAAGAATCAGTGGTGTAAATTGTTAAACATACAGTATAGGTGCCCGGGATATCATAATTATGGTTTGGATTTTCCGCAATGGAAGTTTCTCCATCACCAAAACTCCACGAATACCCTGTGATATCAGCAAATCCACCGGTACTGGTATTGGTAAATTCTGCAAGAGTGCCGGAAACATCCACATCGAAATCTGCTGCGCAAAAACCTGAATCAATAATACCGCCAACATAAATTGTTTCGCAATATGTTGATGAACATGAATCGCTGGTGAAAATGGTTAAACATACTTCGTAAACACCTTCAGTGGCATAATCATGATTTGGATTTGGGGCGCCTGAAGTGCCACCATCGCCAAACGTCCAGTAATTACTGATAATATCACCACCAAAAGCCATCGAATTATTATCGAAATCGGCAAGCAAACCGGCGAAATCAACATCAAAATCGGCATAACATGAACCGGTATCGATACCACCACCTATATATAAAGTTGCACAATAAGTTGATGAACAGCTGTCATCAGTATACATTGTTAAACAAACAGTATAAGTGCCATCGTCATAAGTATGTGTTGGGTTTTCTATAAGAGATGTAATTCCATCACCAAATTCCCATACATAACTGGCATCAAAGCCATCGGTGTAAGATAGATTTTCAAAATCCACAATACCATCCACTTCACTAAACGTAAAATATGCGCTACAACCGGTAGAATCGCCTATATCATAAATGGTAAATGTTTGGCAATATTCATCCGTACAACTGTCTTCGCCATAAATGGTTAAACAAGCTGTGTATGTTCCAGGCACATAAGTGTGCATTGGATTGTCTTCAACTGAAGTGGTGCCATCTCCAAAATTCCAGTAAGATTCAACATCTCCGGGTGTTGAGAGGTTATTAAATGAAATGAGGTCGCCAAAATCTTCTCTACTGAAATAAGCATTGCAATCGCCCCCACCTGCACCAGTTATTGCTAAGGTGTCACATTGAGAAGCAAAACAACTGTCTGCTCCATAAACATAAAAACAAATCAGATACCAGCCATCTGCATCATAAGTATGTTCCGGATTTTCTGTGTAGGCATAAGCGCCATCACCAAAATCCCAAACATAAGACGGAGAAACACCGGTTGCAATACCATCAAAAGCTACATCTGGTCCGTCGATAACGGCATTAAAATCTGCGGAGCAAGATTGCGCCGAGGTTGATTGGCCAAGTAGTAAAAACGCAAACATGGCAACCAACATTAAGGAGTAATACTGTCTTTTCATTGTTAAAAGTTGAATTGGATTAATATGAATTAAACCTAAACACGAAGGTAAAAATGAAAAGGTTGGGTAAGTGATAAAATTTTATCAACTTTTATTAAGAAGAATCTGCAAACTCATGCTAAATGTGGCATTTGTATTGGTGATTTGTTGATTGGTTGAATTTTGATAACCTAGGTCAATGTTAAACGACGAGAAGTGAACACCTGCACCTGCTGCCCACATTTGCCGTCCACCTTTAGAGTCGTCTTCGTAAAAATAACCACCGCGTAATGCAATCAAATTGTGATAAATATATTCAAGTCCTGTGCCTATGTTAATTTCATTTAATTCCTCTTCCAGTCCTTGGGGAGCATCAGCAAATGAAACAAACATACCCTCCAATGCAGAGTATTCCATATAATCAGGAATGGCATTAGCAGGGGAGTTGTCTTCGATGTTTGGTGTTGGGACTAATAATTTATTACACTCAGCTGTTAATGCTACGGTATTTCTTGGATTGACATCAATTGTTACATTCGCACCAATACCTAAATTGGTAGGCAGATAATCTTTGTTTATCGTGTTAGAATAAAATATTTTGGGACCTATGTTACTAATTACACCGCCAAGGGCAATACCAACTTTTTCACTGATTTGTTTTTGATGAAAAACGGAAATATCAGCGGCTCCTGAATTCACCGGCTTTAATCCGTTAGTCGACGCGTTGCCAATTGTATTTACATTGGAGTAAATATATTTTAATGTTAAACCTAAAGAAAAATGAGCTGCCAATTTTCTAGCATAGGCAACGTCCGCAGAAATTTCTGTCGGCCGGAATTCCTGTAGAACATTTCCGGAGGCTGATGTAACTGTTAAATTGCCCAAGGAAAAATATCGGCAACCAACACTGATTGCCTGCAAACTATCTGTTTTCAAGAATGCGCTTATATTGGCTAAATACAAATCGTCAACTAACTGACTTAACCAAGGTGTATAATTCACAGTTAAACCAAAAGGATTTTCGTTTGGGATGAATGCTAATTTGGCCGAATTATAAAAAATAGCAGATGCGTCAGGACTTGTTGCAATACCACAATTGCCTAGCGATGATGAACGTGCGTCAGTTGCTATACGAAGAAATGGAATTGCTGTTGTTGTAATATTAATGTATTCATCAGCAGGAACGGCTGGAGGGGTTTGGGCTGCAGCCTGATGGCAGATTGGCAACGCAAAAATTGCGCATACCAGGGCACGTGAAATTTGCATGTAGGAAGTTTAATTATTTAACGGCAGCAACATTATTTTATTGCCAATAGACATAAAAAAAGACGACACTTAGGTCGTCTTTTAAATAATATATTAATGAATATGATTATCCGTCAGAACCGGCATCTTCTCCGCCACCACCTTCATTTCCTAAAGCATCAAGGTTAAACTGCAAAGTAAAACGCAAGGTGTTATCCAATGGATTTTGATTGCTACTTGTAGGTACTAAATAAGAGAAATCTAATCCGAATACATTGTAACGTAATCCTAAACCAACAGTAAAGAATTGACGACCACCTTTTGTTGCATGCTCATAAAAATATCCTGAACGCACAGCAAATTTTTCATCATACCAATATTCGATACCTGCAGAATAAATAATTTCATGTAACTCTTCGCTGATACCGTTTGGTGCATCACCAAATGAACTCAACATACCACTCACCATACTTTGTTCTTTGAAATCAAGTATACCGTTTTGTGGATTGCTGTCGGCGCTATCAGGTGTTGGAACTAATAATTTATTTAAGTCTAAAGCGAATGTAAGTTTATTATAACTGTCGAAGTGGATGCCATAAGCAGCACCAATACCAAGGTTAGTTGGAATAAAATCTTTTTCGATACTAGAAGTATAGGTTACTTTATTTCCAATATTAGAAATATTTAAACCAATACCAATTTCAGAATCTTTATCACCTGTATCGAATTGGTTGGTATAAAACATCGAAAAGTCGGCAGCAACACCACGAGCAGGTTTAATTTCTACACCATTTACAACCTGGCCGGTTGCGAGGTTAGAATAAATATATTTTAAATCGAGACCTGCAGAAAGGTTATCAGCCAATTTGCGTGAATAGGCAAAATCGAATGCAAATTCATTAGGACGGAAATCCTGTAAAACATTTCCGGAAGCATCGGTAAAGGTGATATTACCTAATGAGAAATAACGCAATGAAGCGCTAACTGCAGACAACTCATCAACCTTCCAGTATCCGTTTAAGTAAGCCAGATAAATATCATTTACCAGATTTTTTAACCAAGGGGTATATGTAAGTGATATGCCTGTTGGATGGGCATCATCGATAAAAACTATTTTAGAGGCATTCCAAAAAATAGAGTTAGCATCAGGTGAAATTGCAATACCCACATCAGCCATACCACCTGAACGTGCGTCAGGAGTAATGCGTAAGAAAGGAACTGCTGTAGTAACCGTGTTAAGGTATTCATCACCGGTGTTGCCGATGGAGAGCTGTGCTTTTGATGAGGTTGAAACTGCAATTACCGCAACAACCATCCAGGTAAATTTCATAAAATTCCGCATATATAATCTTCTAAAGTCTAGGGTTTGCAAAAATAACAATTATCTATAACGTTTGGCAACATCATTTTAGTATAACCAGTTTTTGAAATTCATTTGCCTTTGAATTGTCGCTGGCGGCCTTAACCGTTAGTTTATAAACATAAACACCTTTACCAATGGAATCGCCAAATTCATCTAAGCCGTCCCAACTGATATCATCCACCCGGTAGCCATCGGTAGAAACCTGCTGCTGTATGGTTTTGATGCGTTTTCCGCTCACAGTAAAAATTTCCACTTTTACATCCAATACATCCCCTGGGCGGTTATGTTCAAACCAAAAAGTGGTGTTAGTTGTAAACGGATTCGGGTAGTTTAAAACATGACTCAGGGCCAAGTCTGCAGTTTCGGCAACTACAAATTCTGTATAACCATCCCCTGAGTTATTGTAAACATCCCAGGCTTTAACCGAAACAGTATGTCTTCCCTCGGCAATATCGCTCAAAGGATAAGCAACTACACCACTTTGATATTCGTCGAGGTCCGATTCGTAATAATCATTCAGTTTTATCAGGGTTTGCTGGTCTTCATCCAACGTTGCAGTAATATCGTGCCCAACAGCATTACCTAAGGCATTAATACCTGAGTTATCGTTGAGTTTTATCAGTAATACCGGATTTTCATCAGTGAGTCCGCCAAAAACAAATGTTTCATCGTTCATAAACACATCCACTGCAGGGCCATCTAAATCTTCAGGCGCATTATCGGCAGTTCCGCCAATTATTACACTTGCGCTATACCCATTGGCATCTTCTTCGCCGTTTTCAGCATAATAACTCAGTTTCCCTGAACCGTAATTGTAAGAAATATCTTTGGGAACAATAAAAGTAAATGAAAAGTCACCATTCGCCACACTTGCTTTACCTTTATAAAGCGCATTTTTTTGGAGTTCGAAATCAAATTCCTGACTTGGTCCCCAACCACCAACACCACTCGCGGTCGGGTCGTTAATTAAGGTATTAATAGTTACCGGTTTATCATAAACTGCGGGGTAAACAGTACCATTAAAATCTGATAATTTAATTCCGCTTTCATCAGTTACTTCACCGGTGATAGTTACTTTACTAAGTGCCTTGAGGGTGTCAACATAAACATTTACATCGTAGCCATTTACCGTTTTTGTCTCCACATTAAATTTCGGGTAATTTAAAACCAATGCAGGGTCACCTAATAAAATAAATTTGCGATTATTAGTTGCACCTGTTGTTACTGCATTTTTACCTTTTTTAACGGCATCTCCCAATGCAGGATATTGCCCGTCAGTTTTTACAAATAATTGATTTAATAAGTTTTTATTTAAATCATAATTACCTGATGAAATTACCAAACGCACTGTTGTTACCAATGCAATTCCACCACCTGTCGGATTTAATAAAACGAGTTCACCTGCAGAACGTAAATCAGGATTGTCGTATCGTGAAAAAGAACATGTTGCAGTAATAAACAATGGAAGTTTATCATAATTTTCCCAGCTGTTAATATCATCTACAGATAATACACGTTCTTGCGCCCAGTTTTGTTCGTTACCATGTCCAAGGTAATTCATGATAAAACTACCTGAATACATTTTTGTGTTAATGCTGGTTTCAACTTCCGGATAACGTTCGCCACCTGCTCCTGGAATTTGTTGATAGGCATCAAAATAAATTTTATCAATATTGTAAACAGGATAGTCGTCTTTAACTGTTGTTGCTAATAAATCGGCATCTTTCATGTGCTGATTATAATCCTCATCATCTGCTAAAAAACATAATCCATTTCGCCAACTGCCTAAACTTTCTTCCGATTTATAATGGATAATTTTATCTACCATTTGTGTAGCCTCTTCAGCTGTCATTACCGGTAATCTTCCTACACCTATATCTAATTTTTCAGCAGTGTCTTCAATATTATCACCTTCGGTAGGATCAAGAAACCCGAAAAAATCATCAGTGCCATAAGAAACACCACGAGACAATGATTCAACACTTTCGTAATTCGGAATTTTCAATGTGTTTTTTTCTTCATCAAAAGCTAAGTAGCGGTAATCAAATGAAGCATCACCAAATAATAATAAATACCTTGGCATTTTAGTAGCATCGGCGCCAGCGCGTTCATAAAACATGCGCATCATATCACGAATTGCAGATATGTCTTGTGCGCCGGATGAAAATTCGTTGTATACATCATAAATACTCACTACCATGGTATCAAGGCCTTGAGTATCATGGTGAAATCCGGCTAAACGACGAGCTTCTGAAAGAAACGCAGGATGTGTTACTATTACATAATCCGGTTGAGTAGTAATGCCATGTAAATTTTGATTGGCAATTTTTTCTACAAAAATTATTGATGAACTTGAAAAAACATCTGCATCGGTAAAGGCGATAAAATTGCGTAATGTATCAGATGCTGCACGGAAGACAATATCCCCACCTTCTTCAACAAATAATTGATTTTGAACATTTATTTGGCTGGTTACATCCCAAACTTTTACATCATTATCTGCATCTAAAATATATTTAGTGATATTGCCATCTGCACGAGTTCTGCTATCTCTAAAATATAATTGTGCATTGTTGTGTTTCAAATTCGCTCTACCTAATAATTCAATATAATTCATCCAGGTTGTATTCACTGCGGCACCGGAAAATTCTACACCTATTGTTATGTTTTCTGATGTGGAAGTAAACCCTGTTTCAATTGCACTTTCGTATGCATAGGTTTCATTAAATCCTTCCACTAATTCTGATACAACAATGTTAGTTGGCAAGCTATTTCCATTGGCATCCATTTTAAGAATCGTGCTTCCCGAAAGGCTTGAACCTGCTGCGCTTGCGCGGATATTTACAATTTCTGATGTTATTAAACCGGGCATAACAAAATTGTATGAACGATTCGGATTATAAATGTCAATTACTTCGGCATACCACTTTCTTCCTGAATTTAATAAATTTATTTTATCAGTGTCGTAAAAGGTTAAATAATCGTACGAGGATGTACTGATATTTTGAGTTGCTTCCGATGCTTTATCAGTCATGTATTTTCCACTACCTGCATCCGGTGTAATAAAATAATAAGTTTGGTCGCTATACAAATTATTGGCATGCGTAAATTTATTTGTAGCTTCATTATAATTCCAACGATGTGCTGCCTGGCCAAAAAAATAAACATAATCGCCATCCTCAAATAAACCATTGCCATTTACATCTTTTTTATAAATAGCATTTTCTTGTAAATCATCATATCGGAATGCTGCATTACTTTCCGGTAACATGCCGCCGCCGTTGCCAAATACACCGAAATTATCAAAGGAAATCGTCCCGCTAATGCCATTGCTGTTTAACCAATTGCGGTCGATTTTATAAATGCCTTCGCGAATTACACTCACTTTATACCATGATCCTGTTGCCAATACCGAACCATCTCCAAATTCATCTTCATCGGTTGTTTTATAACTGATATTTCCGGAAGTGGTAATTACTAAAGTAAATTGAATTAATTTTTCAATTTTTCCTGTTGACGCATTTACACGCATTGGAACAAAATACACATCTAATTGCGGTGCTTTTTGCGCATAACCAATTTGATATTTTATATCGATTTGATTACTGAGTTGTGGTTTAATGCTTTCAATTAATTTGCCACCAATATTTGTGACAGGTTCATAAACTGCATTTTCGATGCGCACCTGAATTGATGCCGTACTGGTTATGGCAAATGACTCTCCGTATTCAGGTAAAACGGAGGTGTTATTAAAATTAAAAGCTGCACCATCAAAATGAAATGATTCGCCGGTAAATTGACTTTCGGTGGTAAATGTTCGTGTTTGTGCTGACCAATTGAGTGTTCGATCCACCGAAATTTGTTCACCTGCTAATACTGTAGTCGACGATAAACACGTTAACATTGCAGTTGAAAAAATTACATATAGTTGTTTGCGAAACATTTTCATCGCTGATTTAGGATTTGAAACTAAGGTTAAAATTGCCACTTAAACGCAAATATCATAAGAATATTGCCATTATTCCGTCATTTTCGGGATTAATACCATTATGGGTGATAACCACCTGTTTTACGTTTTTGTTCAGTATCAAATCACAACAGGTTCAGGCTCAGGATTTAAAATATGGCCACTGGCATGCTGCTGAAACAAATTATAATCCCGCATTTGCAGGTTCATCAGGACAACCACGTATTATTCTCAATTTTCGGGACCAATGGCCGGTTATGCCGCAAGCCTATGTATCGTACAGAGCAGCTTTTGATGCTTATATCGAACCCATAAGGAGCGGACTTGGCGTTTATGTCAACCAGGACAATCAGGGCGATGGGGTGTTACAATCTACTGATATTGGCATGCAATACATGTATCAAGCGAGGCTGGGATACAGTTGGGCCTTGAATTTCGGCATGCAGCTTTCCTATCAGCAATATCGGCTAAATTGGCTCGATTTGCAGTTTTTAGACCAGATTAATGTATTGTACGGTTTTAACGATATTTTTGGTAACCCTAACCCAACAGGGGAGCCGTTTCCGGGCAGTTTAACCACCGATTTTGTCGACTTGGGTGCAGGTGCAGTGCTTTACAGCGATAGATTGTATGTTGGAATGTCCGCTGCACACGTCACAACACCAAAAGTAAGCTTTTATAACAACCCGTCAAGTGAATTGCCAATGGCATTTTCGGGACAGGCAGGGATATTTTTTGGAGGCGAAAGAAAGGACGATTTAGTGTTTAATCCCTACATGTTGTTTACCACCCAAAAAGGTTTTAGCCAGCTTCAAACCGGCGCTTATGTTAAAAAAAGTGTTGTTTTAGGCGGATTTGCCGTCAAACACAATACTTCTAACCTTAGCGACGTTGTTTTTCTTGCAGGTTTGAGCAAGGGGATGCTCAAGTTTGCATATAGTTACGACATCAGTGTAGGACCCCTGGCAGGGCTGTCGGGAGGGTCGCATGAGGTGTCGTTAATGTTGACTTTTAAGGACAATGAGGGCAGAAGTAAAAAGAATAGTCAAAAAAGTATGCTGGATTGCCCTTCCATTTTATGAATGTAAAAATAAGTTTTATACATTTGCGTTAACTCTGTAAAATAGATTAAAGTATGAAAAGAAATCTGCATCCTGTAATGCTCCTGGCAATTGCAGTTTTAGTTGTATCGTTTTCTGCTTCCTGTAAAAAAAGGTCGTCGGTTACCAATTTCAAGTATAACGACACCAAATGGGGAGGCTTTGAGGCTCACAAGTATGATGGGCAGGCTACCGGACCTAACCTCGTGTTAGTTCAAGGTGGTACCGTAACTCAAGGTGTAACCGAGCAGGACGTTACCTTCGAATACAACAACATTCCTCGTCGTGTGACTGTTTCTTCCTTCTACATGGACGAAACTGAGATTTCAAATCTCCACTACCGCGAATATGTTTATTGGGTAACTAAGCAGTTTCCCGATTTTCCTGAGGTAATCAAAAACTCATTGCCGGATACACTCGTTTGGCGCGAAGAATTAGCGTTCAACGAACCTTATGTGCAATATTACTTCCGTCACCCATCTTACCAAAACTACCCTGTAGTGGGTGTTTCATGGTTACAGTCAACAGAGTTCTGTAAATGGAGAGGCGATCGTGTAAACGAAATGATCCTTGCCGAAAATAAATATATTACCCCTAATACAATGGGAACCGGCGAAGATAACTTCACTTCTGAAACGTATTTATCTCAACAATATACTACCGGTATCAAAAAAGGTAAAAAAGATTATAGCCCTTACGCTGCTGACCCTAAAATGGGACGTTATGTGCGTATGGAAGACGGCGTGCTTTTACCTGACTACCGCCTGCCAACTGAAGCTGAGTGGGAATTTGCTGCTCTTGGTTTAGTAGGTAACCGCGTTACCGGTAATGAGATGATTACTGACAGAAGAATTTATCCTTGGGATGGAACTTCACTCCGTGAACCTTCATCTAAAGAAAAATGGGCTCAGGGTAAAATGTTGGCTAACTACAAGCGCGGTCGAGGTGACTACGCTGGTATTGCCGGTAAATTGAACGATAACTCTATTATCACTGCGCCTGTATATTCATTTATGCCTAACGATTACGGTTTATATAATATGGCCGGAAACGTGAACGAATGGGTTGCCGACGTTTATCGTCCTAATACTTATTTTGATATGGAAGATTTAAACCCTTATCGCGGTAACGAATATCAGGTTCGCGATTTGGATGAAGATAATTATCCTTTACTTGACTCATTAGGTCGTATTCGCTACCGCCCTGTGAAAGACGAAGAAGCTGTAAACCGTCGTAACTATAAAAAAGGTTATGTTGTAGATTACCTCGATGGTGACTCAACTTCTTATGTTACTTACGATTATGGCAAAACAACCTTAGTGAGCGATAATGCACGTGTATATAAAGGTGGTAGCTGGGCTGATGAAGCATTCTGGTGTTCACCTGGTTCACGTCGCTATCTTGAAGAAGATAAATCAACTTGTACTATCGGTTTCCGTTGTTGTATGATTCGCCTAGGTGGTGACGTTGATAACGAAACTAAAGGTGGTAACAACTTCAAGAAAACTAAAAAACAACAAAAAATGAATAAGACCAACAGAAATATGAATAAGTTCTGATGTGTTGGTAAAACATATTCTAAGCCTTCCGAAATAACGGAAGGCTTTTTTATTTTTACTCCATGATGTTAGCTACAGCGGATGAGTTATACCAACTTTATTTAAAATCAAGCGGAGTTACTATCGACAACCGCAAAATTACCGGCGGTGAAATATTTTTTGGACTTCCGGGCGAAAAGGTAAATGGTGGCGCGTTTGCACAAGCTGCATTCGATAAAGGTGCAAGTTATTGTGTTGTTGATGATAAGCAATATGCAATAAATGATAAATGTATTGTTGTGGAGGATGTGCTGATTACATTACAACAACTTGCCGCACAACATAGAAAATCGTTTAATTTCCCTGTATTAGCATTAACCGGTTCCAATGGTAAAACAACTACCAAAGAATTAATTGCAACAGTGCTGAGTAAAAAATTTAATGTAGCTGCAACAAAGGGTAATTTAAATAATCATATCGGTGTTCCACTTACTATTTTATCGATTAACAGCGATAACAATTTTGCTGTAATTGAAATGGGTGCAAATCATCAGCATGAAATTGAAGGGTATTGCACCTATGCTGACCCTGATTTTGCAATGATAACTAATATCGGTAAAGCACACCTCGAAGGTTTTGGCGGTGAAGCCGGAGTGCTGAAAGGTAAATCGGAATTATTTAATTACGTGCGTGAAAAAAATGGTGTTTTATTTATACATAGTAGTGAATTGCGTTTAATTGAAAACTTTGGCAGCTATAATAAAACGGTGCGTTATGGTTTTGATGAAAATGATTACGCAACAGGCAGATTAATTCAAGGCGATGAATTTGCTACGATAGTTTTAGATGACGAAGTTACCATTCACTCGAATTTAGTCGGCGATTATAACGCCAATAATATTATTGCAGCTGCATGTATTGGAAAATATTTTGATATTGAATTTCAGGAAATAAAAGAAGCTATTGAACAATATTTTCCGGACAATAATAGAAGTGAACTCAAAGAAATAGGTGGCAATTATTTTATTTTAGATGCATATAATGCCAACCCTTCAAGTATGAAAGCAGCGCTTGAAAATTTTTCAAAATTAAAAGCAGCACATAAAGTGGCTATCATTGGTGATATGCTTGAATTAGGCGAATATGCTGCTCAAGAACACCAATCAATTATCGAATTAGTTTTGCAATGCGAAATACAACAAGTAGTCACAGTAGGACCTTTATTTTTTCAGCATCAAAAAAATAATATTATCGCATTTCAACATGCTGCAGAGGCAAAGGTTTGGCTGGATAATCAACGCTTGCAGGGGAGCACAATATTATTAAAAGGCTCTAGAGGAATGAAACTGGAAACTGTTGTTCAGTAATTGGTTTAGGATAATTCAGAATCACTTATCCTAACTTATGGAAAATGCGCAGCCATTTATCCGGTACTTCATTTTTCACAGCAGCTTCATAATCTTCATACGCACAAGGAACTAACTGGTGGCGCTCAAAACGTTGTTGAACAATAAAAGGAACTTCTACCCACCAACGACCTGTTTTTATACTTTTCCAAAATGTGAGGTCATATTCATTATCCGCAATGTTAACGATGTATTTTGTAAAATCTTTTTCTGATACAATTGGATAATCACTTTTGCGATTGTAATAGCCATCCACAAAATACCAAATCATTTGTGCAATTAACTGTGCCGTTAATTCCTGGTTGTCGAACATTGGATTGTATTCATATATACCAACCGAAGTAATTTTATCACTCATGCCGGCATAACGCATAATTTGACACATTTCTTCTCCAGATAAACCGTTTGGCGTTGCATGTGCATGTCCCGGTGCATCAGCTCCGCGAATAGCAGCAATATCAATACTCAATAAATCGGCATCGCGAACTTCAGGTTCTGCAAATTGGATATTCTCTTTTAATCGGCCTAAGCGTATGGCATCAAAATATAATGCATCAATTGCCTTTAGTATTTCCGGTGAATTAAAATGTGTTTGGTAGGCAATACCTGCATAATTAAATAAATACTTTGGGTCGTAGTTAAAAATATTATTTATCCAGGTTCTTGCAGGTGGTAAATATTCCTGGTCGTCTAAATCGATACGTTCATCAATCACCATTAAATTAACTGCTTGTCCTAAAAACTCATATCCTGCATATTGGCCTATGGTGATATCCTGACTGCCACCTATTACAATTGGTAATATTTGTTGCCCTAAAAACCATTCCATTACCATTTTTAAATTGGAATAAGTTTCTTCAATGGTTTCTCCAATTAACACATCTCCGGCATCAATTACCTGCAAAGGATAGTCATTTACTGCAAGCCTGTAAAGATGTTGTCTGATGGTATCCGCTCCTGTAGCACAGCCACTGTTTTGTAAGCTGCCGCGACCTTCATTTACTCCGATTATGGCGATTAAACAACCATTCGTATCCGGCAACTCACCGGTGTTGATGCCAATTTTTTTGCCCCAATGATAGCTTTGGAGCGTCCAGTCATTTAAAAACTCTTTAATTCGAACAGGTGTAAGGAGTCTGTTAATCATGGTATAAAATTGAGGTTTAATATGGTACCAATGCAAAACAGTTTACACCTATACGGTTTTAGTTTGTCTATTTATTCAGTCATTTGAAGCTTTCGAAAATGCCTCCAGGCTACACTTTGGTCAATAGCGCCACGACCTGCATTTATTTTTCTTTAATTTTGTAGCATAATTTCAGGTAGCATGCAGGATTTTTTTAACTCAGAATTTCTCCACAATACCATTCGCCAATGGTGCTGGCTTGCCGGTGTTATTGTTTTTGTGATAATTTTTAAACGATATATATCAAAACTGATAAGTCTCTTATTGTTTAAAATTGTCCAGAAAACAGAAGCTGGTGAACTTACTGAAGAGTTTCTCAAGTTAATCCTGAAACCACTTCAATATTTTATTGTTCTCCAAACAATTTATTTAGGATTTAAAACACTTAACTATCCATTTATTGAAACTGATGAAGTTGTAAAAGGATATGTTTTAACTTTTCTGAATGGCACCTACCGGTTTTTACTCATATTAAATGCGGCATGGATAATTTCCAGAATCGGCGACTTTTTTGTGTTAGTATTAAAACACCGAGCTGCAAAAACAGAAGACCCGTGGGATGATCAGTTGGTGGTTTTTCTGAAAGATATTATTCGCGTACTGGTTTGGACGATTGCATTTTTGAGTATACTCGGTGTGGTGTTTGGCGTTAACATTTATTCTATTGTAGCCGGCGCCGGTATTGCGGGAATTGCCATTGCATTTGCCGCTCAAGAAACGCTGCAAAATGTTTTTGGAAGTATTGCCATTTTTACTGAAAAACCATTTGTAATCGGTGATTTAATTGAAACAGAAGGCATAACAGGTAAGGTTGTGAAAGTGGGTTTCAGAAGCACACGTATACGCACAATTGATACTTCTTACATGACAATACCGAACAAAAATATTGTCAATAATAAATTAAGCAATTTAACACGCAGAACTTCACGCAGGGTAATGTTGAATTTGGGTCTTAGTTACAACACAACATCTGAGCAGTTGAGCACCATAGTTAAGCAAATAAAACAATATGGTGAAAATCATCCTAAACGCAATGATGAAATAAATGTTGCCGTAAATAATTTTGGAACATATGCCATCGAAGTAATGGTAGAGATGCATTTTCAATACGAAGAGTGGGAACTTTATGTGAATACGCGCAACGAAGTGCTGCTAAGTATAAATGATATAATAAAAAATAATAACGCCGAGTTTGCCGTACAAACAGGTGTTGTAAAATAAAAAAAACCGCCGGTGTGGCGGTTTTTTTATGATTATCAATTATTTTCTGGAAATAATAAATTTTTGAAAAGCGGAAACATTTTCATTTTCCAGTTTCAGCAGATATAATCCCTGCATCACATTTTGCATATAAAATTCGTAAGCAATTCCCGGTTGTAAATTTTGTTGCACCATTACAACTTTACCAGACATATCTGTTATAGTTGCAGTAATATTATTTTCGAACGAAGGGGCTATATATACATAAACATATTCCTGCGCCGGGTTAGGGTACAACATCATGTCAATTTGATTTTGAACGTTGCCAATCGAACTGTAAGTAACAACCGATTCGGTTATTTCATTATGGCCTGAAAACTCACCTAGATTGCCATCAGGTACCACGCCTACATAACTATCTGCAATAGTATAAGGATAAGCAGGATTACCTGTTTGATCTACAGTAACAAAATAAGCATATGTGCCTTCGGGATATTCCGGTGTAATACAAAACCTGCCGTTGTGTTTATCGAGGCTGCCTGAACCTTCAATAAATGCATAATCTTCCATATAAAAACCTATTGGATAGGTATTGGAAACTTTTGGTCCGCTTAAATCTGTATTTAACAATGTTCCATCAGGTAAAGTGGTGCGTTCAGTAATTTCTCGTATTTGATAAGAAGAAATCATGCGCACTATTTCACCACTGCCATCAGTATTAGCAAATGCATAAGGTCCATAAACGGGATAACCATCAAATGCATAACCTAAAATTGGCGAATGCACCTTACTTGCTGCCCCATCAAATAAACAAGTTGGAGCTACATAATTATAGTACTCACCAATTTCTGAAGCGGTGCCATCACAATTAATTGATGCAGGGTCTTCTTGCAGTGCACCATTGGTATGCCAAATATCCTGCCCTCGGTAGCTAACACCGGTTTTGCAGGAAAACATACTCACACCATTTGCCCAAATACCACTTCTGCCTTTTTCAAGCATAAATGGATTGGATGAATTTAATTGTGGGTGACGGGTAATTTTAAAAACAAAATTTTGATTAGGTACTAATGATGGATCTTCCCAAGGGCCTATGTCATACCCGGGAATTGCTTTGCAGGATATATACACATCATTGTCGGTGTATTGAACCTGCTCAACGTTGGTTTCCAGAATGTCGTGCCAGGAAGCCCCATTAGCGTTAACAAGCCAGGAGGTAACCTCCGGCGATAGCTGTGCATAGGCGTTCGCCATAGTACATAGCAGTAGTACTTGTAGTGTAGTTCTTTTCATCATACTTGAATATTTAAAAAAGGATAACTTTCATAAAAATACAGCTGGAGATAATGTAGAACAATCCACTGATTATCAATCAATAATGCAAATTGTAGTTAAAATGATACAAAACCCCAAACCTTCAACCGAAAAACCCCAATGAGACGCTGAATTCAATTAGCAAATTAGCTGATTCGCGGAGCGTCCGCTACGGTGGAAGCAAATTAGCTAATGGGGGGTCGTCGCCGGAATGACAATCTTGCTAAAATCCGGCTGTTTCCGCCTCTGCGGACGGTTCACATTGGTACATTCCCACATTGGTACATTAATTAGCACATCAACAAATTAGCACATCAGCACATTAATTGGCTGTTTCCGCCGCGGCGGATGCTTCGCACATCGGTAAATTTGTTGTTTCTTGCAAAGCTGCAAAGGGTATGGTTGATATAGTGTGTTAATTTAAGCGCGCTAAGTTTATAAACCAGGTTCACGCGGAGAACAGGGAAAAATGTCGGAGCCTATAACCGGCTGTTTAATTAGCACATCAACACATAGTCACATCAGCACATTAATCGGCTGTTCCATTGGTACATCGGTACATCCCCACATTGGTACATTAATTAGCACATTAGCACATCCCCACATCAGCACATCAAAATTCACATTCAAATATTCCTCTTTCCGCTCTCAACTCCGTAACTTTGCTTTTTAATGGAAAATTTCGAAAAAGTTCCGGCAGTTTTACTTCTTGCAGACGGAACCGCCTTTCATGGCTACAGTGCCGGTAAAATAGGCACTACCACAGGGGAATTATGCTTTAATACCGGTATGACGGGGTATCAGGAGATATTTACTGACCCGAGTTATTATGGTCAAATATTGGTGATGACCAATGCACATATTGGTAATTACGGCACCATGGCAGAGGAGGTTGAGTCTGACTCAATTAAGATTTCAGGCCTCGCTGTGAAGAATTTTACTAACCAGTTTTCACGCCGTAAAACGACCCAGACTATTCAGGATTATTTAATCGAAGAAAGTTTAGTGGGGATTTCAGATGTGGATACCCGTGCCATTGTTCGCCATATCAGAAGTAAAGGCGCAATGAACTGTATTATCAGCAGCGAAACAACCGATATAGATGTATTAACAGCCAAACTCAATGAAGTGCCAGACATGAACGGATTGGAGTTGGCTAGTCGCGTTTCTACCACTACACCTTATTATATTGGTAACAGTGATGCTGAGAAAAAAGTAATTGTGTACGATTTCGGGGTTAAAAAAAGTATCCTCGAAAATATTGCCATTCGCGGATGTTATTTGAAAGTTGTACCGGCTAAAACTAAATTTGAAGACACTTTAGATTTTAAAGCTGACGGTTATTTTATTTCAAATGGTCCAGGCGACCCTGCAAGTATGGGATATGCTGTTGAAACCGTAAAACAAATTCTGCAAAATGATAAACCATTATTTGGCATTTGTTTAGGACAGCAATTATTGGGTTTGGCAAACGGAGTTACTACTTATAAAATGCATCACGGTCATAGAGGATGTAATCATCCGGTTAAAAATTTAATTACCGGTTTGAGTGAAATCACCACCCAAAATCACGGATTTAGTATTAAAGAAGAAGATATGCGTGCATCTAAAAATATGGAAATAACGCATATTAACTTAAATGACAATACTATTGAAGGATTTAGATTAACTGATAAAAAAGCATTCAGTGTTCAATATCATCCTGAAGCAACACCAGGACCACATGATGCCAGATATTTATTCGATGAATTTATTAAATTAATGCATTAACAATAAACGCTATCACATTTAATTTATCACTCATAACTTATATTTATGTCCCACATTATTAATATTTATGCTAGACAAATTTTAGATTCAAGAGGTAATCCAACCGTTGAAGCAGAAGTTACTACAGAATTCGGCGCTATTGGACGCGCTGCTGTTCCTTCAGGAGCAAGCACGGGTGTTCACGAAGCTGCTGAGTTGCGCGACGAAGATCCTGATGTGTATTTAGGAAAAGGTGTATTAAAAGCAGTTGAAAATGTAAATGAAATTATTGCTACAGAATTAGAGGGAATGAATGTATATGACCAAAATCATATCGATACCTTGATGATGGAATTGGATGGCACCCCTAACAAATCTAAATTAGGTGCTAATGCTATTCTTGCTGTTTCTTTGGCATGTGCTAAAGCTGCTGCAATTGAATTAAATGTTCCTTTATATCGTTATGTTGGAGGCGTTAATGCTAATACACTTCCTGTGCCATTAATGAATATTTTAAATGGTGGTGCACATGCAGATAATAAAATTGATTTTCAGGAATTTATGATCGCCCCAATTGGAGGTGATAATTTTTCTGATGCGTTGCGTATGGGTGTTGAAGTATTTCATCACCTGAAAAAAATATTAAAAAATAAAGGATACTCTACCAATGTTGGCGATGAAGGTGGTTATGCACCAAATATTCAAACCAATGAGGAAGCTATCGAAATAGTATTAAAGGCAATTGAAAGTGCAGGATATATTCCTGGTGAAGATATTGTTATTGCTATGGACGCTGCGGTAAGCGAATTATACGATACTGCTTCCGGCATGTACATCTTCAAAAAATCAGATGGCAGAAAATTAACATCTGCCGAAATGGTAGATTATTGGGCTAATTGGGCAAAAAAATATCCTATTGCTTCAATTGAAGACGGATGTGCTGAAGACGATTGGGCAGGTTGGAAAATGCTGACAGAAAAAATCGGCAGTAAAATCCAATTGGTTGGCGACGATTTGTTTGTTACCAATGTAAAACGTTTAAATAAAGGGATAAAAGAAAATATTGCCAACTCTATTCTGGTTAAAGTAAATCAGATTGGTTCCCTGACAGAAACTATCCAAGCTGTTGATATGGCGCACAGAGCAAAATATACCTCAGTAATGAGCCATAGAAGTGGCGAAACAGAAGATACTACGATTGCAGATTTAGCCGTAGCATTAAATTGCGGACAAATTAAAACCGGTTCTGCTTCAAGAAGCGACAGGATTGCAAAATATAACCAGCTCATCCGAATTGAAGAGGAGTTAGGTGCTTCAGCTGTTTGGCCAGGCAACGTGTTCATGAAATAAGCTGAACGTTAAAATTTGAGCCGTGTGGACTGTTTTGTAAACTATCCACACGGTTTTTTCTTTTTTAGACGTTACACATTCATCAGGTGCAATGTATCTTTACCAATATATAATGGCTAAAAAATCAACATTCAGACAAAGATTAAAACAGTGGACAGTGCCATCCTTGTTGCTCAATAAGTATGTATTTACCCTATTTGTTTTTGCTGTTTGGATGACATTTTTTGATCAGAATAATTTTATCAGACAATACAATAGAATACACGAGTTAAATACCGCTAAAAGTAAAATGTCGTACTACATTGAGGAAACACAATTGGCTAACGAACAATTGGTTAAACTCAAGTCGGACATGCAGGCATTGGAAAAATTTGCCCGTGAAGAATATTACATGAAAAAACCTAACGAAGATGTATTCGTTATTTTGGAGAAGTAATATTAATAG
>Ga0209812_10000561_pt1 | contig 32921 bp, 28 predicted proteins | sample JI71714BDNA_FD_187502 | JGI IMG/M metagenome (GOLD analysis project Ga0209812, IMG submission 187502) | Wastewater effluent complex algal communities from Wisconsin, to seasonally profile nutrient transformation and Carbon sequestration -... | ecosystem: Engineered > WWTP > Effluent > Algae...
AATTCATTTGACGAGTACATAAAAAGAGAAAAGTCTAAAAATGACAAAATTGCCAAAGCTACTTCATCAAGAGATAATCTCAGATTTAAGGACCATGCTTTAAAAAATCCAGTATCATTCGAACCCATCAGTTTGGGACCAAATATCAATTCATCTTATTTAGAATATTCTCCAAGTATTGCAGTAGATGGCTCATCTATCATTTTTACAAGGAATATTCAGCACAAAAATGATTTTATAGGTCAAGAAGATTTTTACATTTCTTTGGTTGATAGCCTTGGATTTCGTCCTGCTACACCCATAGAATCATTAAATACGGGTGGAAATGAAGGTGCATTCGCTTTATCTTCTAATGGCAAATATATCGTTTTTACAGCTTGTGACCGTAAAGATGCATTCGGTGGTTGTGATCTTTATTACTCCATGTTTATGAATGATGAATGGACAATTCCCGTCAATATGGGCCATAAAGTCAATTCAGCTGGATGGGACTCGCAACCCACATTGTCGGCAGATGGAAGGACTCTTTATTTTTCGAGTAATCGCAAAGGAAGTATCGGTGCGGCTGATATTTGGATGACTTACCGTAATGAAAATAATGCTTGGGTGACACCTATCAATCTAGGTCCTGAGATAAATAGTACGGGTAGAGATGAGACACCATTCCTGCATGCGGATGGACAGACCCTTTATTTCAGATCTAATGGTCGTCCAGGTATGGGAGATTTTGATATTTATTATAGTAGAAAAGATTTGAACACAAATAAATGGACCGAACCACAAAACATAGGATATCCCATAAATACGGAAGGAGCTGAAGGCTCGTTTGTTGTTTCGGTAGACGGAGAGACAGCCTATTTTGCTAGTGATGTGGATTACAAAACTGGAGAAAAGCTCAAACAGTTGGATCTATACATGGCAAAACTCTATGAAAAAGCGAGACCAAGACCAAGTAATTATGTCAAAGGAACAATCAGAGACGTCAACAGTGGTCAATTACTAAAATCCACAGTAATCATCAAAAATTTAGACTTGAATACAGAAGTATTTAAATTTGATACAGATGATGATGGCTTTTTTATCACAGGGATTACCGCCGGATATAATTATGCATGTATCGTGCTCAAAGATGGTTATGTGTACTACACTAAAAATTTTGATTTAACTGAAGTCATCCTTTTACCAGAACCATATAGGCTTGATATCAAGTTGATGCCAATTATTAATACCACCAATGATACAGTTTCTACGCCTGTTGTACTTCAAAACATTTTTTTCAGTACAGGATCAGCAGAACTATTGCCGACATCGGATACCGAAATAGCGTTACTCACAAAAATGATGAATGATAGTCCAAAAGTGAAGATTTTGATTACCGGACACACAGACAATGTAGGTAATGATGAAGCAAATATGGAACTTTCGCTGAATAGAGCAAAATCGGTCGCTCTAGCATTAGAAAAATCTAGCATTGACCCATCACGCATAAAATATGAAGGAAAGGGTGAAACCATTCCTAGAGATACAAATGACACACCACAAGGCCGCCAAAACAATCGACGCACAGAGTTTATCATTTTGAAATAAACGGATCATGTCGTTGTCAATCATGTCATCCCGTTGGGATTGGGATGGGTGGGCAATCTTGTTTCTATAATCATGTCATCCCGTTGGGATTAGGGGTAGGCTGTAAATCATATAATCTTGTCATCCCTTCGGGATTGGATTATATGATTAAAACTTTCATGATCATTTTCGTTAATCCCGTAGGGATGTTATGATTATAAAAAATAAATTTATATCGAGGTTCAAACCCTGAAAGGGTGACATTATTTATGTTGTATTTTAAAATATAAAAGCCCTTGATCATTATAAAATCAAGGGCTTTCTCATTATTTCCTATATCAATCCATGGAATTATTTTCTCTTTTTAGGAGGTCCATTATTTGGTCTTGGTTTGTTTTTATTCTGATTATTATTGTTGTTATTGTTCGGTTTGTTGGGTTTTTTAGGAGTTTTGAAGGTATTGATACTTGCGTTTGGTAGGTTATTTTTTGTTATAACGGCAATCGTATGATCATCGTCCACACTAAGTTTGTTTCCTGACATCACTGCAAGATCAGAAATGATAATATCATCACTTACGAAATGCTCTTTATTCCATGTACGGTAAGACAACTTCATGTATGATAAGATAGTCTCCACAAAACCTTTTTTCACTGGACCTTCTTCCATTTTTAGGGCTTTGTCTATCATTACCCTAATGTTATATCCATAATGTCTCCAATTGAATTCATGTTGTGGATATGGAACCGTATCTGGTGTAAAAGTATTATCTTCTTCTGTGACCGAATCGCTGTATGGATTATCTACGTCTAGCTCATAATCTGCCATTTTGTAGACGTGTCTCCACAATTTCTGTTTGTATTCTAATACATTCTTTGTTTGTGGATTAAGTTGGTTTATTATTTCTACAATGGATTCAATGACACTTTGTCTTTCTTCTCTAGTTTCTACGGTTTTTGCATACTGAACTAGTTTTTGTACACTTCTACCATACTCTGAGAATATTAATTTATCTCTAGTCGAATTATATTCCAAACTTAACAACTTCTTCATCCTACTATTTTTATTATTCGTACTTAATTATTCTACCGTTACTGATTTTGCCAAATTTCTTGGTTGATCCACATCACATCCTCTCAAAACAGCTATATGGTATGCCAATAACTGCAAAGGAATAACAGACAATAGAGGCGTCAATGGTTCTTCTGTTTCAGGTATTTCTATAGTATAATCAGACATCTCTTTTATCTTGGTATCACCTTCTGAAACTATGGAGATAACGATCGCTTTTCTCGCTTTTACTTCCTGAATGTTGCTTGCTACTTTGTCATATGCAGACTTATTGGTAGCAATTACAATGACTGGCATATTCTCATCTATCAATGCTATAGGTCCGTGCTTCATTTCGGCAGCAGGATAGCCTTCAGCGTGGATGTATGATATCTCTTTTAGTTTAAGAGCGCCTTCTAATGCTACAGGGAAATTATATCCACGACCAAGGTATAATGCATTATTTACATCTTTGATTTCTCCAGCTATAAACTTAATTTTTTCATTTTGCTGAAGTACTTTCTCAACTTTATCTGGAATGCTTTCTAATGCATAAGCCAACTGTCTGAAGTAATCTTCAGATATGGTACCACGACGGTAGCCCAAATTTAAGGCCATCAAAGTCAATACTGTCAACTGACTCGTAAATGCCTTTGTAGATGCCACACCTATTTCTGGACCAGCATGCGTGTATGATCCACAATGAGTAATCCTAGCTATAGACGAACCCACGACATTGACGATTCCATATATTAAGGCACCTTTTTCTTTTGCAAGTTCAAGTGCTGCTAGTGTATCTGCTGTTTCTCCAGACTGAGAGATGGCAATGACTACGTCATCTGAATTAATAATTGGGTTTCTGTATCTAAGTTCTGAGGCGTATTCTACTTCCACAGGTATTCTTGCCAGTTCTTCTATAATGTACTCAGCTACCAACGCAGAGTGCCAAGATGTACCACAAGCAGCAAAGATGATTCTTTTGGCATTCATGATTCTATTGATATACTGCTGCATACCTCCTACGAGTACCCAACCATCATGTGCGTCGATCCTACCTCTCATACTCTCACGGATGGTGGTAGGTTGTTGGTATATCTCCTTTAACATGAAGTGATCATATCCTTCTTTCTCAAGCTCTTCAAGTTTCAGATCCAATTCGTGAACGATTGGTTGTTGTACTTCATTGCTCAAATTGATGATTTCGTAATGGCCATCTTTATGGATGGTTACTATTTCTTCATCATTAAGATATATAACTTTGTTAGTGTATTTTATAATCGGTGATGCATCTGATGCTAGAAAATATTCATCTTCACCAATACCCATTACAAGTGGGCTAGATTTACGAGCACCTACTATGACATCGGGATTTTCTCTATCGATTACCACAATAGCGTATGCTCCTACAGCTTTTTCTAATGCTCGGCGGACAGCTTGGCTAAGTGTAAGGTCTTCTCTTTTTTGATACTCTTCGATCAGGTGGACTAATACTTCAGTATCTGTTTCGCTTAGGAATGTATGTCCGATTTCTGATAATGCTTTTTTAAGCGTTGAGTAGTTTTCTATGATTCCATTATGGATCAAAGCTAATCTACCATTACCTGATAAATGAGGGTGAGCATTGAGGTCATCTGGTTTACCATGTGTAGCCCATCTTGTATGACCAATACCTACAAAGCCAGTAACGTCTTTATCCTTAGCCGCTGCTTCTAATTTTGAGACTTTTCCTTTTTTCTTTACCGTTTTAATGGCTCCGTTTAGAATAGAAATACCTGCACTATCATATCCACGATACTCAAGTCTCTTGAGACCTTCTACAATGATCGGATATGCTTGTTGTGTACCGATGTAAGCTACAATGCCGCACATGTGTCGTTAATTTTTATATTTTTGTATAACTGATATTTAGTTTCATTGGGAACGTACTGTGTTTTGCCCCGTATATTACTGCCCTATTGACAATTTCTGATTCTGTGTATACATTAAGATACAGATCTGAATTGTATGTGCTATCCTTTAAAGAATTTTTTATATGATTGGTGATGTTCAGACTGTATTTTCTTAGGTTGCCCGTACCCGTTACATTTCCACCAAAAATACCAGCAAAGCTTCCAATTGAAATTGCTTGACTAACATCCTGTATAAGCTGAATACTACCTGAAGCGTTTTTATAACTTGCTATAAGCTGAACAGGTGCAGGATAAAGATTAAATCCACCTCCCAAATCAGATACGTAAACCTCAAGTTCAGCTTTATTTATTAGATAACCTTTCAATAAATCAAGAGAATCAAAGGTGACCTTTGTTTTTACACCTCCTAATCCTTGCAAAAATGATAAACTATCACTACTACTAGTACCATCAATAAATTTCTCTACCTCTGATCCCATCCTATCATATGTATAGTTTGCAGGTGTAGATGCGTGAATTGGGTATTGATATTCTTTTTTCAATGTATCGTTTTGTGTATAATACATCACCAATTTATTCACACCATCAAGACTTGAGAGACTTGCGTCTAATAGATTTAAGCCGAAAGTAGATGGACCAGATAAAGGTGTCGATTTGATATAAAATCCTTTTAAGAAATTACCAAGTAAGGTATCATTTTTTGTAAGGTTTGTATCTGAGATCAACATCTGTCCAAATGAATCATCTAATCTCAATCTTAATTGTGCTCTTTTCTTTACAATCTTAGATGTTACATGATCTAAATATGAAACAGAATCCCTCGTATTAATCTGAACTTGTTTACTAACTAACGGTGTAGTATTTGCATCAAATTTCACATCAGAATAAAAGGTGTCTGTTTTTGAAAAGGTATTTAATAGTTGGAAAACTTCCACTTGATGCAATGGATTAGCGACACCATAATTCCCTAGTGTATCATATGCTAAAACCAAAACTAGGGAATCAAATTTAATATTACCTGTATATACTGGTTTTGTACTAGCTAAAACATTTGTCAGATATAAGGAAGTGGTAAGATTACCAAAAGTCGCATCATTAAGGCTACCTAGTACGTAAGTTCTAGAGTTTACATTCGGTCTATGGGTGACTACCCTTGTACCAGCTATAGTGGAACTGCTAAGTTTTAGTGAATCATTAAATGATAAAACAAGTTTTTCATTATCTAGCAATTCATTTCCTACCAATATTGAGTCTTGGCAGCTTTGTAATATCAAAAAACTAAAAACTATTGCTGTTATTGCCTTACCGATCGTATGTTTTAACATTCTTTTATTCTATATTTTATTCTTCTAAAATCGTTTTATAAAACTCAACCGTTGCTTTTGCAGACGCGTCGATGTCATCATCGTACGTTACAATAGGCATTTCTAAATCAAGTCCATATTTAGTAACGATTTCATTTGACGATTCGTTTCCTGAGATAATGCCATCTGCAAATTTTATTGCTCCGAGATCAAGATTTATACCACCATTATCTTTATAAACATCCAAGTCTTCTACCTCTAGATCATTGATAGCTGCTATATTGAGAAACTTTGAATCAAACGAATGGCCCAATTCATTATTGTATACAGAATAAATTATTTTAGCATCTTGAAAAACTGGGTCGTTCTTGTATGCTTTTTTCATGTATAAAGGAATTAAACTTGTGATCTGACCATGCAAATGTACTATATCAGGTGACCATCCAAATTTTTTGACTGTTTCCATAATACCTTTACAAAAGAAAACCAACCTCTCTTGATTATCGATGAAGTCTACTTTTTCATCATCTACAAATACAGCTTTCCTTTTAAAAAACTCCTCATTATCTAGAAAGTAAACTTGTAGTCTAGCACCTGGTAAAGAAGCCACTTTAATAATCAACGGATAATCTTCATCGTCCACGATGATATTCATCCCAGAGAGTCTCACCACTTCATGCAAGCGATGACGTCTCTCATTGATTATTCCAAATTTGGGCATTAATACCCTCAATTCAAACCCTTCTTCCGCTGCAAAATGAGGAATTCTCCTCGCTAAGTCAGACAGCATCGAAATTTCAGTGTAAGGGTTTAATTCCTGTGTAACAAAAAGAACTTTCTTTTTACTCATTATAGGAAAATGTTGATTATCGAAGTATTTTAAAAATGTGCGCAAAGATAATACTATTTTTCTATTAATTATATTAAAAACGAATCACAAAGATTAAAATATCTGTAAATCAATTAAATATGACATCAAATACCCACCCTAAAATTCAATTTTTATAGAATTTCTTCTTTTAACATTAGATTTTTATAGTTTTGTGCAATATGTGCTAAAATTCATTAGCCATTCTTATTTAATTTATTTCAATTATCAATTTACGCAAGTTTAAATTTTACATTTATTATACTTATGCAATTAATAATAAAGCCTATCCCATATTTTACAGATAATTTAGTTGTCTTCGGCATTTTGATGTCTCTTCTTGCTTTTGTTTTTTATACATCGTCAAGTAAACATCCATACTGGAAAAAATTTTATGTGGTTTTTCCATCCTTATTGATGTGCTATTTGCTACCATCTATCCTTAGTTCCTTAAATATTATATCACCAGAATGGAGCTTACTGGATGAAAGTGGCAATGAAATATTAGGTAGTGACGGCAAACCGAAAATGACTGGTTTGGCCATTTATTATGTCGCTAGTAGGTTGCTCTTGCCTGCAGCACTCATATTATTGACGATAAGTATTGATTTAAAAGCACTTTGGGGCCTTGGTAGCAAAGCGATAATAATGTTTTTAACTGGTACTGTAGGTGTAATTTTAGGTGGCCCGATAGCTATTATGATTATGTCTATTTTTTCTCCAGCGACTGTAGGTGGTGTCGGTTTTGATGCTGTTTGGAAAGGTCTTTCGACCATAGCTGGAAGTTGGATAGGTGGTGGTGCTAATCAAACTGCAATGTTAGAAATTTTTAAATATAATCAAGAAAAATATGGTGCCATGGTTTTAGTAGACATTGTGGTGGCAAATATTTGGATGGCTTTATTACTTTTTGGTATTGGCAAAAAAGAGACAATTGATCGCTGGTTTAAGGCAGATAATTCATCTATTGAAGCGCTAAAGCAAAAAGTCTCTATGTATACTGAATCGGTTACAAGAATTCCTACATTAAAAGACTATATGATTTTATTGGGTGTGACTTTTGCAGCTGTTGGATTTTCTCATTGGTCTAGTGTCGCTATCCCTGCATTTTTAATTGAACTTTTTCCTGTAGTGGGCGATAAAAACAGTATGATCTCAACTTTTGGAGATAGTTTTTTCTGGATGGTGACTGTAGCAACTATTCTTGGTGTAGTACTTTCATTTACACGTATAAAAGAATATGAAGGTGTTGGAGCGAGTAAGATTGGTAGCATTTTTATTTATATATTGGTTGCATCTATTGGTATGAAAATGGATCTGAAATCTGTGGTGGACAGCCCAGGTTTATTAGTAGTTGGATTGATATGGATGTCAGTTCATGCTATATTGATGATAATCGTGGCAAAAATAATCAAAGCACCATTCTTTTTTCTGGCCGTAGGTAGCCAAGCTAATATAGGCGGTGCTGCTTCTGCACCAATTGTAGCATCAGCATTCCACCCATCTTTAGCTAGTGTGGGCGTATTATTAGCCATTTTTGGTTATGTGATAGGAACGTATGGAGCAATATTAAGTGCAATTTTAATGGAGATGGTAGCCCCAACTTTGTAGACATAAAAAAAGGAAGGTACCATTTGTTTACGGTATCCTTCCTTTTAAACTTGTTTATAATTTATTGAATTATAATTGGTAACTCAATCCTACTGTGTAATAATTTTGAAGTTTATTAACTTCTTGTTCGCTTAGTCTCAAGCCTACTTCCACACCTACTCCGATTCCTTTTATCAGTGTAAGACCAAACCAGTTGGTCCAAGTACCATTATGAAGTGATGGATCGCTATTTTTGTAGCTGATGAATCCTGTCAAATTACTTCTCCAATTGATACCTTTTATACTTGTAGAGTAATCTCCCACGATTTTACATCCCAGTGATGGTGTGAATTTAGAATCTTCTTTAGAAAATATAAAGTTATAGTTGATTGGGTGAAATACAAGCACAAGATTTTTCATTGGCGTGTAAGTGACTCCCACTCCAAGGTCAAAATAACCAGGATTGTTAAAACTACTAACTTTTACTCCCGATGAATCTGGGTAACTCAAGATAGAAGTTCTATACTCTCCGAGAGCTGATGCAGCAATTTTTGGTGTAAGATTGTATCCATAAAGAGAAGTAATGTTAAGTTGATCTGCTACTGGTTCAAATTTTCCTTTTTCTTCTCCAGGAAGTCTCTTATCTAATTTTTGCCATCCAAGATTTAAGCTTCCTGAATTTCTCCAAAAATATTTATCTTCTATTTTATTGGCAAATGCTCTGAAGCTTCCTTTTATAGAACTAGATCTAGCATCTTTTAATTCTCCAGCTGCAAACCAGCTGTCTCTCCCCAAAAGTCAACGCCTATAATTCCGAATGTACCTGTATACCAACCAGGCAAAGATGCAATTTTGGCATCCACAGCAGCAATTTCTGATTTAAATGCATCCGCTTGAGCTTGGATGGGAGCAGCTTTTGCCTCGATTTCGGCTTTTTGCTTTTTGAGTTCTTCCAGCGTAGGTACTACATCTGTTTGAGCAGTAGCAATATTACAGATAAAAAATAGTGCTAAAAGTAGATAAACATGTTTCATAAAAAAAAATTGGTTTAAATGTTATAAATGATGAATTTCGATATTATCCTGAAGTATTTTATTTAGTGGTATGATCACATGTCTATCACCAGTGTCTACAGTAACTGAAGACTTGTCAAGATCCGTAATCTTTCCAGTGACCCCATTTACAGTTACCTTGTCACCTATATTGAGTTTGTCCTTGGTATAATAAGATGCTAAAAAACTTGCCACCAAATCTTTGGAAGCAAATCCGTAACCAATTGAAAAAGCAAGTACGCCACCTGCAATCAATATTGAAATATTTTGTGCAAAAAAATCAGTATTAATCTGTGCTTGGGATAAAGCAACGATGAGTACATTTATAAATATAAAATAAAATACGAAAGAAGCAATGATATTTGCAGAAGGCATCCCAAGTGATTTACATGTCGTTGCCACTAAATTTTTTAAAGTATCCGCTAGTAAAAGTCCAGCAATGAGAATTACAAAAGCTGCTATTAGATTAGGTACAAATTTTATGATATCTTGTATCAAATCTGCAAGTATTGGCATATCGAGCACACCAACAGCTGTCATCACAAAAATCAACATCATAAGGTAGTACACAATCTTAGCTGCTATTGCACTGAGTTTTATTTCTATATTATTTTTTGCTAATATATCTATTTCATTTAGCTTATCACCTAAATCATCGATCCTTAAACTAGCCAAAAACTTAGTAATTACTTTTTTCACGATCTTTGAAATGATCATACCTACTATAATGATGATCGTAGCAGTAACAAATTTAGGGATAGCTGTCATCATGCCTAGCAACATATCCATCAGTGCAGTTTGTATTTTTTCGCTAAACATTAAGGTAAATTGGACCATTGCTATGATATAAGTTATTTTTTATTTTTAATATTGTCACTGGAGCTATCAAACGAAGTAAGAACATTACCTAATTTGGGCAAATACAAATCGATTATATTACTGACAAATCCAAAAAAATTAATATTTGAATTAATATTCTGCTTTGTCTTGTCACTATTTTTGCTTCTACTTTCGACAAGGATTTTCTCTAACTCTTTAAAATTATTCTGCCCCATTTGATATTTTTGACTAGGCTACTGACTCCCCGTATTTTGTTTTATAAATTTTCATAAAACGCTCTTTTGCTCTAAGAATTTTCATTTTCACAGCACTCTCAGTTTTATTAAGCACTTCACTAATTTCTCTAATTGACAGCTCATCTTGGTATTTCATGAGCAATATTCCATTGTCTTCAGCACTAAGCTCCGTCATAACGTCTTTCAGTCTATAGACATTTGTCTCCATTATTTCGGCATCAAAAGCACTATCGTCTTCTATCTCAAATTTTGTATAGTCACCATATGTTTGTGTGATATCCTTTTTTTCCTTTCGGATGATGTCGATACAAAAGTTATAGGTAACGGAATATAGCCATGTCGAAAATTTGGACTTACCACTAAATTTTGATAAACTAAGCAATATCTTTACAAAAATCTCTTGAGTCGCATCTTCTGCCATTTCTATATCCTTGAGCATAGTGACACACTTTGAGTAAACCTTATTAGTATACCTATCATACAGAATATTAAAATAATTAACATTCTGTGTCAATAAATACTGCTCCAATGCCTCCTCATCGCTAATGGACTTTAGAGAAGGAATGGTAACAATTGGATTTAATAGATTAATTATCAAAATAAAACCAAGTTGATTTTTAAAGGATATGCCATTTATGACGCATTATTTTAGAAAAGTTACACAAATTTAAAATAATATTTCACTTTTATACATATCAATCATAATTGGTTGACAAATTCAGTCAATTAGTCATTTTTTTGAATACCATTTAAACACCTAATATGCCCTTCAGAAATCTTTTTTTGAAACATTTTTTTACCAATATTAACCTCATCTTGAGAATAATTTACTTTATGATCTAAGTGATATTGGATGGCAGCATATCTGATAGAGTAAAGCTGAAGTCCTAACTTTTTTAACCTATATTCGATATCTACATCTTCGCCAACACCTGCTGACTGATAATCTTCATCAAAACCATTTACACTCAATAAATGATTTTTACTAACAGCCCAATTGTGGCCCCAAATTCCTGATTCTCTTTTTTGTTTCAGAAATGGAATGAATATGCCATATTTTAATCTTTTTGAACCCGATCTTATTAGATTCCAAAAACTCAATAAACCGAGATCTTTGGTGACATACAGTTTTTTTGTCAGTTGCTCGCTGACCATGATACGCCTTCCAAATAACATCGATCCTTCGTCCATATGCGTTTTGTATGCTTTTATGAAATGATGATGGGGAATGCAGTCACCGTCTATAAATATTATATACTTTCCATCAGATACACCTATAGCTTTATTTAGTATTTGATTTTTTCTGAATCCATTATCTATTTCTTGATATACATGCTTTACAGGAAATCCATCAATATCATGAATAAATGAGAAGGTGCTTTTGATATCATCTTCAGCAATAATTACTTCAAAATCTTTACAAGATTGATATTCAAATGATTTTAAGATCAATTCTAATGCTATCTTATTTTTATAATACGCAATGATAACGCTGAATAATTTTTTGTCAGTGATAGCCATGACCAACTTTTATGAATTAATTTTTATAAATCTGCAACAAATGTAATTCTATTTGCCTATTCCTTTCAGATGTTTATTGAAAATAAAATTTTTATGCACTTAAATCTTTGAAGTACAATTTTATAAAATGAAATATTGTATTTTGATAGTTACTTATTTTATTTGTTTCCAAAACATTTAATTATCTTTCAATTTATGTTTTCGGAACAGTGTAAAAATTAATCCTAATTAACTAATAATCTGTTACTTATCATACTAAAAAGACGACCTGCTGTTAAGATTATGTTAAAAACATGTCTTACTATAATCCAAGTATTCTTTATGGCGTTATTAAGGATGATATTGAATTTGAGAACATTTTTACTCAAAAATAATATCTTCAGTTAAACCAATAATAATTATAACAAAATGAAATCTTATATTCAGTTAATACTAGCAGGCGTTATAGGCGGGCTCATTGTATTGGGTGGATTAAAAGCATACAAGTTTGATAGTAAAGGAGTATCAGATAATGTTGCCAAAGCTACTCAAGTGAGCTACAATATGTCTCCTTCATCTTTAAGTACCAACATGCCTAATGATTTTGTAGAAAGTGCCAAAAAATCCACAGGTTCCGTAGTACATATTTTTGCAGAAGAAAGTGATGAACTTGCCATGCAGAATCGTAATAAGAATAGAAGCAGAAATCCTTTCGGTGATTTTTTTAGTATGGATGATTTTTTTGGTGGTAATTTTTATTCACCCAAAAATGGAAGCGGATCTGGGGTAATATACTCCACGGATGGCTATATCATCACAAATAATCACGTTGTAGGTTTTGCTGACAAAATAGTTGTCACTGATTCAGAAGGTAATAAATTTGATGCTGAAAAAATCGGAACTGATGAATCCACTGACTTAGCAGTCATAAAGGTAATAGGAGCTAAAAATCTTGTCCCTGTAAAAATCGGAGACTCTGAAAAAGTTCAGGTGGGCGAATGGGTGCTTGCTGTCGGAAATCCTTTTGGATATCTTTCATCTACAGTCACTGCTGGTATAGTAAGTGCAAAAGGTAGAAAACTAGACATCATTAAAGGCGAAAAAGCGATAGAAGAATTTATTCAAACAGATGCAGCCATTAATCCAGGTAATAGTGGTGGAGCACTCGTAAATCTACAAGGTGAACTCATAGGTATCAACACCGCTATAGCTACTCCTACAGGCACGTTTGCAGGATATTCATTCGCAATTCCAACAAAAATTGTAAAGAAAGTAATAAAAGATATCATTGAAAATGGTGGTAACATCGAGCGTACTAACCTAGGTGTAGGTGGTTACGATGTAAATGAAGATATAGTTAAGGAGTTTGGACTTAAAATTAAAAACAATAAAGGTTTTTATATAGAAGAAGTAGAGAAAAAAAGTGCTGCCCAACTTGGTGGCCTTTTACCAGGTGATGTTATCGTAGGTATAAATGAAAATATCGTCGCAAATTATGATGATATAGAAAAAACCATGAAGTACAATAAAGTTGGAGATAAAGTAAATATTAAAGTGAATAGAAATGGCAAAGAAATGACAATTCCCGTCCAACTAAGGAAGTCGTTTTAGTGTTTATATGTTGATAATAACCCAATCATGAGAACATTGGGAGCTTAAACTCAAAGTGACACAAATAGTAAATATTTTGAGTTTAAGTTGGTTAAAGAAAAGTTGGTTTTTCGTTTTGTTTTGATTCGTCTGCTCTCCCAAAAGAGCAGACGTTTTTTTTTATTTAAAACAGATAAAATTAACTCAAATACTTTCCTACGATAGGCATACGTCTTCCTACTCCGAATGCTTTAGGACTGACGCGAAGTACTGGAGCAGTTTGATGTCTCTTAAATTCATTGATATTTACCAATCTTAGTATTCTCCTGACCAAAGCCGGGTCATATCCCATATCGATAATATCTTGTGGACCTTGGCGCTTTTCTATATATTGATAGAGAATGGTATCTAGTATATCATAATCAGGAAGGCTATCACTATCTTTTTGATTGGGTCTGAGCTCTGCAGATGGTGGTTTGGTAATAGAGTTGACAGGAATCCATTCTTCATCTTTATTGATATAATGAGCGAGTTCATAAATTTCTGTTTTATACACATCTGCCAAAACAGACAAGCCACCACACAAGTCACCATAAAGCGTCCCGTATCCTACCGCCATTTCACTTTTATTGGTGGTATTGAGCAAAATGTGGCCAAATTTATTGGAGATCGCCATATTTAGAATACCTCTGACCCTAGCTTGGATATTTTCTTCTGTAACATTAAAAGGGAGCTCGCCAAACAATGGAGACAACTTCAGCATGAAAGCATCATACATATCTTTGATAGGGACAATATCGTATTGAATACCTGATTTTTTTGCCAAAGCTACAGCATCATCTACTGAATGTCCTGTAGAAAATTGAGACGGCATGAGCAATACACGTACATTTTCTGGACCTAATGCCCTAGCTGCAAGTATTGCTGTAACGGCAGAATCTATTCCACCTGAAAGGCCTAGAACTGCTTTAGTAAATCCTAATTTTTTGAAATAATCTTTAATACCTAGCACGATAGCATCATGAATAAGGGCAATCTTTTCTTTAGGTTGTTCCTGTATCGAGCCACCTGCGTCTACTTCGTTGAGATCATAATGTCTGATGCTCTCTTCAAAATATGGTAATTCGTCATGAAGTGCACCATTTTTGGACATTACGATAGACCCACCATCAAAAATCAATTCTGTCTGAGCGCCACAATGATTGACATAGAACATGGAAACTCCATATCGCTCCACATTTGCCTTGACAACTGCAATACGACTAGCAGCATGATTATAGTTGAATGGTGATGCGGACACATTAATCATAAAATCAGGACTGTACTTCATCATTTCATCCATGGGAATAACCGTATAAAGTGGATCATCAGTACCGACATCCCAAATGTCTTCACACACCGTAAGTGCTATTTTTTTACCTTTATACATTAGAATATTCCATTCCTTAGCTGGCTCAAAATATCTGTATTCGTCAAAAACGTCATACGTTGGTAGCAAAGTTTTGTGTTGCACAAATTCAATTCGACCATTGGCAAGAAAATATACTGAGTTAAATAAGCTTTTCCCTTTAGCTTCTGGATTTCTAGATGGTGCGCCTACGACGATGGCGATATCATGCGCGTATGTACACAAGGTCTTAATGCTCTCATCCGAAAGTCTGATAAAATCATCAAACTCCAAAAAATCTCTAGGCGGATATCCACATGTTGCTAATTCACTGAAACAAATGATGTCTGTACCTACATTTTTGGCCGCTTCAATAGCTTCTATCATCTTGGCAGTGTTGCCTTCGAAATTGCCTATATGATAATTGAGTTGTGCAATGCTGATTTTCATGATTGATTTTAAAAAATACCAATTGTTTTATTATAAAGTCCCAAAGATACGAACTTAAGGTTAACGATTAGTATGACTAAATTTGATTCTTTTTGTGTGAAGAATAAAGCTGAAATTTTTTTTAACTTTTCACTTCCAACTATAATCAGCTTTCCCAATTAAGCTTCCATCTTTTGAATAATAACTCCAAGTTCCTACTCTTTGTATCTTTTGGATTTTGTAACTACTTGGCTCACTATTTTTATCAGATTTATAAGTAACATCAAAAACGATTTTTTTAAATTGTCCTTCTATTACCTTAACAAACGTATTATTACTAACGTAGGAAAACTCTTCATATTTACCGTCCAATTCACCATCTAAATTAAAATTTGCAATAATTTTCTTTTTGTCATTAGTAAAAAACTGCCATTCTCCAACTCTCTTGCCGTTTATATATTCACCTTTACTTTTAATACCTCTATCCATATAACTTGGGTAATATTCAATAAAATCTCCATGTGGTATATCTAATAAAAATTTGTTGAAAGAAACTATTGGCTCTTTAGTTAAATAATCAGTGTAAATGGATGTATCAATTTCTATTTTATGGTAAATACCTGTTTTTAATTGAACTTGGCCATTTTCAAAATAAACTGTACAGACCAGTTTGTTATTCTCTAATGTATATTCTAATTTAGGTTGTCCACTATTATATTTGGTATTTCGTGGTATTGTATCATTATATTCCTGACTTCGAGCTAAAGTAGTTGGATTAAAACTGCTAAAATCTGGTAAATCATCTATTTGACAAATAATTGGCGATGACATCACCAATAAATAAAATGTAACAAATAATGTTAAATATTTAATTTTCATTTTGGCGCTTTTTAAAACATGGATCCTATAAAGAAAATTAATTTTCTTTATAGGTTTAAAAAATAATATAATCAATTTACTCGATACTTAAGTTCCTAAAGCCTGCCTTTCTCTCCATGCTAACCACCAAAACCAAGCAACAAAAAATCCATACACGAAGATAGGAAGTTGACCTTCTAGATGGGTTTCAAATGTAAAACTGAAAATGGCAGGTATAAAAAATGCCATAAACCAGATATTTTTTCGCAAATATGGCATCGTAAAAGGTATAAACATGTGACTCAGAAATAATAAAAACGCAACAATTCCACCTGAAGCCCAATATATAATGATCTCACTACTCGGCAAAAAATAACTTTTGGGAGACAATTCAGGTAAGTTTTGTTTGTACCAACTTTCTGTTTCTTCCTGTAAGTTACTGAATCCTACACCCGTTATTGGGTTAGAAATAATAATATCTTTACCAGCCTTTAATGAATTAAATCTAACAGCATCACTAAGTCCATCTTTAAATTCTCCTTTACTGTAGTGGCCATAATCATACTTTATATAGTTTACTCTCTGTGCAAATGTCGGTATGGTATTATATGCTATGACTGGTAAAAGAAATATTACTGCCGCAAATAAAACAAAAAGCCAATTTTTTAGTCGCCCAAATTCGAATGCTAATGAAATGATTGCAGACAAATAAAGTGCAATTAATCCAGTCTTTGAGCCAAGGATATGCAGATAAACGATTTGTATGATGATATAACTGACCAAAAGCAGTTTGATATATTTAGAAGTAGTAGACTTATATTGATACAGAGCAAGCAAACAAGATATCACCACAACCCAGCTCACTCTGATATGATCACCAAAAGACAAGACAGACATTACTTTAGATACATTATATTGAGATGTAATATTTTCATAGTCAAAAATATAGTTTTGAAGGCTGTAAGCTGTAGAAATAGTCATTACAAAGATAATAAGATAATGAATAGCACTTATTAAATTTTTCTTTGGATTAAAAGCAAATATAAAAGCTGGAAAAAGAATAAGTAAGCATTTCATGACGCCACGATGCTGCAAAAATCCTGTTCCCTCATAAATTATATCACTTAGCAATGGGAGTAAAGCCAACCCTAAAAAAGTGAACATCCACTTATTATAGAATAGCCAGCTTATTTTTCGAATATGAAAAATAACATATATACCAATTAACAGAAACCCAATATTTGAAACGACTCTTGAAAACAAAAAGCCTATAAACAGCAGAATTATTCCAAGCAAAGGCAATGCTATGTTCCATTTATTAGCTTTGGCTTCTGTATCTATTGTATTCAAATTATCGATATTGTCTTTAAAATATTGCAAATGAGCCGCAAATGTAATATAACGAAACTTATCATCAAAATTGTCTAATCTGACATAAATTTAGTTATTGAGCTAAAGCTGAAAAAATACCTTCAATTTCAGTATGATTTTATACCTTTACATCGTTATTTAGAAAAATCCATAACATATGTCAGCAGATATTTTTGCAAAAGTCCATCAAATACTAGACAATATCAAGTCTGTAAGTATAGAAAATACAACAGATCTAGAAGCATTCAGAATCCAATATACGGGATCTAAAAATGAGTTAAAAGCTCTTTTTGGTGAAATCAAAAATGTGGAAAATGATAGAAAAAAGGAATTTGGACAGTTGCTTAATGATGTAAAACAAGCTGCTGAAGAAAAATATGAAACATTTAAAACAGCTTTAGAAGCATCGTCTGGCAAACAATCAGGTACAGATCTAGATCTCACAGCACCATCTGAAGCTATTCCTTCAGGATCGCGACATCCAGTTTCTATAGTTCTTAATAGAATCATCCAGATCTTCGAAAGAATAGGTTTTACAGTAGCCGAAGAAAGAGAAATAGAAAACGATTGGTACAACTTCACAGCTATGAATACGCCTGAAGATCATCCAGCTCGTGATATGCAAGATACTTTCTATCTAAAAGACTCTACGACTGAATTGCTTCGTACACATACATCATCTGTACAAGCAAGAATCATGACTACCCAAAAGCCGCCTATTAGAATTATAGCACCAGGTAGAGTATATAGAAATGAGACGATTTCGTCTAGATCTCACTGTCAGTTTCATCAAGTAGAAGGTCTATATATTGACAAAAATGTTTCTTTTGCAGATATGAAGCAGACATTATTATACTTTGCAAGAGAGATGTATGGACCAGATACCAATATCAGACTTAGACCTAGTTTTTTCCCATTCACAGAGCCAAGTGCAGAGATGGACGTGTATTGGGGATTAAAAAACGAAGATGATTACCGAATCACCAAAGGAACAGGATGGTTAGAAATCTTAGGTTGTGGTATGGTAGATCCTAATGTACTCATCAATTGTGGTATTGACCCAAATGAGTATAGTGGTTTTGCTTTTGGTATGGGTATAGAGCGACAAGCTATGCTTCAATTTAATATTACAGACATCAGACAGCTTTTTGAGAATGACACTCGATTCTTGAAGCAATTCAGTGGTGTGATCTGATGGACGCTACAAGGCGGAATGCTATTCTAGCTACCATAATAGGTGCAATTTTCTGGAGTACAGGTGGACTTTTCATCAAGTTATTGCCACAGGATGCATTTACCATTCTATTTTATCGGGGATTTTATGCTGCCATCATATTTTTGATACTATTCAGAAAGTCATTATTTCGATTTAATAAGCTTTCGTTCATTAGTGTTTTATTTTATGTTCCACTTGTAGTTTCTTTTGTGCTGGCAACAAAACTCACCACAGCTGCAAATGCTATATTTCTACAATACACAGCTCCCGTTTTTGTGATGATTTTTGAACCGTACTTAGCACGTACGAAACTCAAACCAATCAATTTAGTCACTGTTATTATCTCTATGGTCGGTTTATGTCTCTTTTTTGTAGACCAGTTTTCAAAACCTGAGAGTTGGCTTGGCATATGGATAGCTTTGGCGAGTGGATTGTTTTTGGCAGGTCTTTTGGTGACTCAAAAGCTCAATAAATCTGAATTCATTCCAGGCACTGTATTCTGGGGAAATATCTTAGTATGTCTCATAACGCTTCCGTGGTTTGTGTCTAGTCCTTTTCCCAGTTTTGAAGAAAATAATTATTTAATGCTCCTTGGATTTGGGCAGATAGGCCTTGGATATGCATTTTTTATGTATGGGCAGAAACAACTTGCCGCTATAGAAAGCTCATTAATTGCCATGATGGAACCCATTCTCAATCCTTTATGGGTATTTATAGGGTATGGAGAGCGACCAGGACTTTGGGCAATAGCCGGTGGTTTGGTGATAATCGCAGCGCTTATTTTCCGATTATATTGGGTAGAAGTGCGTGAAAAACGGATTTACCCTACATAAAATTCATCATACACTACTTTTTCAACTTCTTTTCTAAAGGCATTTGGACTTTTGCCCGTTTTAGCCTTGAAGAGTTTATTGAAGTGTGAAAAATTATTAAAGCCACTATCAAAACATACTTCTGCAATAGAAAGCTGCTCTTCTGTCAGCAACTTACAAGCATGTACTATCCTGAACTCGTTTACAAATTCTGTAAATGTTTTGCCAGTTACTTTTTTGAAATACCTACAAAAAGATGGCACCGTCATATTGACATGGGCAGAGATATCTTCTAGTTGTATTGGTTCTGTAAAATTATTACGTACGTATTTATATACTGAATCTATTCTATTGGTATCTTGATTTTGGACCACAAGTGCGATTCCCGATGCATTGAGAATATTATATTCTTTGGACGTTGCTAAGATCTGTAAGATTTTGAGAAATTCAGTTAGCTTTTCGAATTGATCCATATAAAACAAACTCATAAGTCTGGAACCAACTTCATCTTTTGTATTTCCATAAAAAGAAAGTCCTGATTTTGATCTTTCAAAAAGCTGTACGATCAATTGCATTTCAGGCAATTTCAGAAAACCTGTACCCATAAAATCTTCCCGCATCTGGACCACTACTTCTGAATTGCTGCCCGAAAGTCTATCTGTAAAACCATAATGTGGCAAATTGGGTCCAAGAAAGATCAAATCACCACCATTATAATAAGATATGTGATTACCTATATGCCGCTTTCCACTTCCATGTTTAACATAAACGATTTCTAACTCAGGATGAAAGTGCCAAAAAGGTACTTGATTGGGATTGCTATCCTCAAATTTTCTCAACGCAAAGGAGTGACCAAAATCTGGTTCTATTTTTTCGAGTGCTGGAGTGAGATGATTGGACCTTATCATATTATCTGAATTTCATACAAAAGTAAGGGTATTTCAGTATAATAGATTGTTTGTTAAAGCAGACATATATTATATTAACTTAAAATTAACTTCAATTAACAAAGTAGGTTAATTTAGCATTATAATAGGAAAAAATTGTGGTAGAATGTTCGTTTGAAATGCCCTTACCTTTGTGGTGTTAATTTGAATCAATAATCTTTTAAACTTTTTCAAACATGAAAACTCAAATTTTTGTAATTTTATTATCGATCTTTTCATCAGCAATTTTTGCTGGAAGTAATCCCTCAGTACTTGTAGAAAGAGCGAAAACACTTGTCATCAACACTTCAAACTGGAAATCAGAAAAAGTGAATGTACAAATCAAAGAAGCATCAGGTACCATCATTATGGATGAAGTTGTTTCTAATCTTAAGAATTCAAGAAGTTACAACCTTAAAAACCTTCCAAGTGGCTCATACACGGTAGAAGTTTCTAATGATCTGAAACTTACGATTCAGTCATTCGAAATAGAAGGCAATTTTGTTAAAACTTCTAATGATATTGCAACTATCTACAAACCTGTAGTTAACTGGAACGATAATCAATTGGATATCAACTTGTTGACACTAGGTGCAAAAGTAGATTTGAATATCACAGATGCTAACAACAATACAATTTTCGTAAAGAAATTTGATACACCTACAGTTCACAAAAGATATGATTTTTCTAAATTGGAATCAGGAACATATGCTGTGAATATATTTTTCGGTGGTAGATCATTCAGCAAAACATTTACAAAATAATATTATCTCATCGAAGATGCCAATAGTTAAGCGTGTTAATAAGAACTTTTGGTTGTCATGTCGAGATATACATTGTTTTTCTATCACAACAGCTTATTTTACTGATAGAGTTTCTTTGATCAGATTAGGGTAAAAACGATCAAAGACATTCCATAAAAGTGCTCTGTCTAGATAAATAACTTAATAAAATGGGGCTATTTTTCCAAATATCTTCGTTAAAAATACTCGCCATAGCTAATGCTATGACTGCGTTTTTTGCCTTGATCTTTGAAAAAATAGCTTCCATTATAATTTAACTAATTATCTAGTCAGAGCACTAGGAATAAAATGTGGCTTTAATGATTTTTAAAGGTCATCACAAATAGATGTGATGGCCTTTTTTATTTACCTAAATACTTAAAATAAAAAACTGATAAGGTTTTATGGAAAGATATTCATCATCACGTCCGATCACAATTTTCTCCCCACTCCACAAATCTGTCAACGTGATTCCTTCAGCAAGACCCTGTTCCTTAAAAATATAGTAAGTCAAAAAAGTATTTTGTCCAGAATAATTAAATAAACAATAATAACTTTGACTTTTATCATACCGCACGTAGCCAGCGACATGAATATTGTGACAAGACATCCATCGAATATTATTATGATCTCCGAAAGTTTTATGGTTTTTGCGAATATTTAATATTTTTTTTGTATTCTCAAACACCATGTATTCTAGTGTCCCTGCTGTTTTTCTTTTTTCGTTTTTTGACCAATCGATCAAGGGTCTATGCATCCATCTATTGTCATAATCCTTACCTGGATCATTGAGATATGTATAGTCATTTGTATATCCAATCTCATCGCCATAATAAAGCATAGGCAATCCACCTAGAAGGATGCTTTGAGCTTGCATTAGGGCAATTTTATTAAGAGATTCTTTTATTATTTGTTGTAGATTATGATTTATACCATACTCTAATCCACAGAGCGATGCTAATGTTCCGCTTATACGCGCATCATTAGTTTTTGGGTTTACACCAAAAAGTGCCCCTTTTGCCACAGAACCTCTATAATTACCAGCATAATAATCTTTAATAAATGTGCGATGTGAATATGGATTGTACCCAGCACTTTGTATCATACTGTCATCATATCCTAATCCTATATCATCATGACATCTCGTATAAGTTATCCAAGTGGTCCCATAGGGTTTTTTCAGTATTTCCGATTGTGCTGAAAGCATTACTCTAGTATCACCAGTAGCTAATGCGTCCCACTGCAAAGCCATCTGTGTAGCATTGTAAGCAACATCGCACTCTCTGCCTGTAAATCTTCCAGTACCAAAATATTTCATAATTTCTTTTGGTGCAACAATTGCTTCTCCCAAAAGAGCCATACCAGGAGCAGATACTTGAACACAATGCTTAATCAATTGTAACAAAACGTGTGCTTCAGGTAAGTTTTGGCTAGTTGTCCCCAGACTTTTCCATATAAATGCGGGAGCGTCAATGCGCAAAATATCAACACCCAGATTGGCATAAAAAAATATGGTATCCAACATCTCAATAAAAACAGCTGGATTTGTATAATTAAGATCCCATTGATAGCTATTAAAAACGGTCATGACCCACTTTTTTGATTCTTCTAAGTAGGTAAAACTTCCTGGAGAGCTATCTGGAAAAATATCTGGCATAGTACGCTCAAAAGCATCTGGCAAATCTCTATTGTCATACATATAGAAATAATCCTGATAAGCTTTATCACCTTCAGCAGCTTTTTTTGCCCAAACATGTTCTTGAGAAGTATGATTCAAAACGATATCTAACATTAAGTACATACCTTTGGACTTCATCGTATGTTCTAATGATCTAAGGTCTTCGATTGTTCCAAATCTAGAAGCGACACTTCTAAAATCAGAAACAGCATAGCCTCCATCACTAGCTCCTTCAGGGCTTTCCATCACAGGCATTAAATGTAAAAAATTTATACCTAACTCCTGAAAATAATCAAGTTTCTGCTCTAAATCCTTTAACGTACCACAAAACCTATCCACATACAAACTCATGCCCACAATGTCATTAGATAGATACCATATATCACCTGACTCTTTGTCGATATCCAATTTCTTTAATGCAATAGACCTTTGGTCATAGGCATTATTGATAGTGGACAATAATTTATCGTACCATTTTTCTACGTCCCCATGATTACCATAAATCTGATAAAAAAAGTCTTGGATTGTTGTAATATTGGCAGAATATCTCATCAAAAATGATGTATCCAAACTTCCATCTGTAATATTGATGTCTTTTAGTTTTTGTCCTAAGTGTCGATGAATGTCTTTGGTGTACATGCGTTAATGATGGGAAATTGGTTATTTGGAAAGATAAAAATTGGTCGTAAAATAGGACCATTGTTATGATTAAAGTACGCTCTTGACCCTATCGCTCAGTGTCTTTTGACTTTGTCCCGCATCTTCAATTCGTCCAACTTCTACATTATTTTTAAAAATCAAAATGGTTGGAAAACTTATGACGCCAGCACCATTTACTACCTCTTTGATCTTATCATAATCTACTTGTCCAAATTTAACATCTTTAAGTTCACTTTCTGTTGTCAATCCTTCTACAGCAGGTCGCTGATCTTTACATTTCGGACACCAAGTAGCGTGAAAAAATACAACTGAAACGCCCGAGTTAATAGTCGTTTCAAATTGAGATTTACTAGTAATATCTACTAATGAACCGTTTCCAGTATCTTCGTCTTTACTGCATGAACTCAATACCAAAAAAACACAAATGTATAAAAGAACTCTACCCATGATGAATGTTTTTTAATTATGAATGACAAAGTTAAAAAACAATCTCTTTTTTCCTAAACTCTTTGTGAATTTTTAGTACGGTACATCCCAATACGGGTTACGTTTGCCTTCTACACTCAGTTTGATGTGTTTCATCTTTTTTTCGTTGTAATCTTGATAGGTTGTTGCCTTTCCTTTCATTTTTTTAGGGATGGGCAGTACAATTGGCGTTTCTGATAGCTCAACTTTTGTTGCCACTATATTCACATCATCAATATTCATATCTAATGCAAGAATCATCCCAGGCAATCCTGAAAATCCTTCTGGACCACCACGAAAAGGTATCTTATCGGTAAACCAAGCTTCTACCACGATATTGTTAACCGTGTCTCTAGTTTCTGCTTTCATGCAGACATAGCCTGCCACATCTTTTAGTTCATTCAGGATTTTCCACTTGTATCTCGGCATATCGTCTTCTATTAGATATTTTTTGCCTAATAGAAACCTGATATCTTTTGTTGACTTTGCACTATGATTTCTCAATATAATATCTGGATCATCATTCCAATTATAGCCGTAATTTTCATCACTTTCTTTTTCTAGATAAATACTCATACTGTCTACATAAGTAAGAATATAATCTTGACCTTTATTTGTATCTTTTCCCCAGACTAGCATCGTCCTATCTTTCTCTTCTTGTGAGAGATAAGGCAGTTTTTTGATAATATTAAGCCAATTAACCTTTCGATTAAAAGTAATTTTTCCTGATTGGCTGTGCAAATTGCCAGAGATGATACAGACTGCAAGTATTAACCAAATTTTATTCCTCATTGCTTATTTTTAAATTTTAGTACCAATAATTATTCCTTTCTACACTCGATTTCATACCTTTTATATTATATGAAAATGATAGCATACCATATCTTGCCAACGATGGTGTACGTGAATCAAACACTCTAGAAGGAGACGTGTTCTGAGAAATGAGCACGTTTTTATTAAAAGCATCATACAACGAAAGTCTTAACTCGCCTCTGTTTCCTTTGAGAAATTGTTTGTAAATCGACATATTTAGGATAGGAATTTCTTGGGCTATTCCGAATCTTTCATTGGTAAATATAGAATAAGCTAAGCTTGAGTTCCAAAACCATCCTTTGCCAAGTTTTGTATTAAACTCTACATTATAATTGTTTCTGATGATGTCTTGATCTTGGGTTTTATCGATATCGTAAGCAGTATTACTAGTATAAAGATTTGCCGATAGATAAATGGCCACACCATCCACTGGAGTAATGTCCAAATTAATATTTCCACGTTTTCCTCTCGTATCCGTTGTATTCAACACATCGTTTACCAAAGCGAAACTTTTGCTTCCTGTGAAAGCAGCGCTCAACCTTGCCTTGAGTTTATTTCTTATTATAGGAAAGCTAACTCCAGCATTTGACCAAAACTGATTGCCACCTGTATAGTTGATAGGCTTAGATGATGTGACTAAATTGTCATCTACATTTTGTTTGTAAATAACTTGGTCTTCAAAATATGAATAACTCAAATTTAGATTGGCTCTGATCCCGCTTGATGGCCAAGAATGGCTTATATAAGTGCCAATATCATGAGATCTAGATGGTAAAAGATCTGGATTACCTTCTATGATGTATAAAGGATTGGTGTAATCCACAACTGGTAATAAGTTTTCGATAGTAGGTTCTTCAACATTGAGTGAATAATCTGCACTCATCCATGTATTCCTACTGATATTGGCGTTAATATCGAAATATGGTATAAATACATCAAAAGAATTGTCTACTTTACCACTAAATAGATCAGCTTGTGGAGATCTGTAAGTGCCATTTAAGTCGAAAACTTGTTGTGCTGCACCGATAGTGACATTGATGATTTTGGGCGAAAAAGTCAATGACGTACCTAAACGATGGTTTTGAATTTGGTTTTCATATATTCTACTCAAAAAGTTATTGGTCACTCGATTTTGATTTTCTTCATCATTCACTATACGCTGACCATCTTCATTTCTCGAGCTAAAATTATAGAAAACTTTCAAAAAAAACTTCTTGCTTAATGGTTCACTAATTAGGGCATTTGCCTTAAGAACGTATTTATTTAAGTCATCGATATTATATTGTCTAAGAAAAGCTAAGCTATCTAATTCTCCAGATGATGAGAGAAATGTATTGGTAGAAAAACGGGTTTGATTGTCGGTCACATCAGTACTCAAATATGAAAAATTAACTCCGATAGCTCTTCCTGCCTTTTTAAATTTTTTACGAAGCAACATCGAAGCGTTGATCAATTGACCTTCAAGTTCTGAACCATTATTGAATTCGGACGTACTAGTCAATTGGTTGGCATCTCTCTTTATTGATAATGATCCACTCTGTGTATTTGTGTTATTAACAAAGGCGAGATCTGAAGTTGCTATCACCGTGAATAAACTGTCTATATCATGTTCGACAACAAACTCTGCTCTATGGTTGGTGTTTTTTCTATCGTCAAGTTCAAATCTTCCGTTGTCTAGAGAAAAATCCGGCAAGAATGTTCGAGAATTAGAAAACGTTTCTTTTACATTACCTGTATTTTGATAAAAATATCTAGAAGCAACTCTATTCTTTTTGTGATCATAATTATAATTGGCTCCACCTAGTAGGTTAGTTGGGAAGCCGCCATTATTGCCAGAGAAAAAAGATTGACTCACTTTATTTTCTAGACCTGAGCCACCACCATCGCCTCCAAACCATCTATTGCCCCCACCAAATCCATAGTCATAGTCATCATTATTTCCCCATGCATTTGCCCCCATAAAATCTTGATAATCATCCCAAGACAATCCATTTCTACCAGTATTATTGGCTACACCAACCAAAGAAAATTGATTTTTTGAATCAAATTTATTATAATTTCCCTTTAATTCACCGCGAGAATCTACACCTCCACCAGCTGTGACCTTTCCGAAACCACCTTTTTTGAACTCTTCTTTTAACTCTATATTCATGGTTTTTTCTTCTGTGGCAGAAGATTTACCAGTTAAAAGTGCTTCTTCATTTTTTTTATCGAACACTTGGACTTTTGATACACCTTCGGCAGGAAGATTTTTTATAGCAAATTTTGGGTCATCGCTAAAAAATGTTTTTCCATCTACCGTAAGCTTGCTAACGCCTTTACCATCTGCCTCTATAGACCCATCTTGTCCAACTTCGAGACCTGGTAATCGACGCAAAAGGTCTTCCAATGTTGAACCTTCAGGTACTTTGAACTGGCTTGCATCATATTCTACTGTATCACCACGCAAACGCAATGGTGCCTTTGCTTCTTTGATAACGATTTCCATTAGTTCTTTACCGATTTCTTCCATTTTTAAGATTCCCATATCTATATTCCCAGAAGTATGCTTTACAGGAATGGTTTGTGGAAAATACCCCAAGTAACTGGTCTTAATTATGCACTGCTGATCTCTCACACCTTTAAACTCAAATACACCTTTTGCATCTGTTTGAGTATATTCCACCAATACAGAATCCATATCTAAAAGCATTACTGTCGCCGCTATGAGCGGTTCGTTTAGTGTGTCTTGAATGGTGCCTTTGATGTTATACTTTTGTGCAAATAATGATACATTTGCCATCATAATTAATAAAAAAACAAGTTTTTTCATAGTATTGTATTGATTTTATTGTTTAATATGAAATTTTAAAGTTCGTTTGATGGTGGAAAAGTAGAATAAAATACAATTTGAAGTATAATTTTACAATATTTTAACAAAACTTTAAAAAAAATAAGTTTATCAAAAAAAGTACAGAACAAGAAAATGTCGACTTAATTTAGTCATCTATCTAATTTTTACAATTCTTGAAATGAGCATGAACCATCTTTGTGGCACACAAACCTTGATGATTATTTTCATGCGAATTCCATCCCGCTAGTGACGCGGGACGAGTTATGACATTTAAAAATAAAATAAAAATAAACAGATGAAATTAATAGGCTTACTTTCGTGTTATAAGATCATAAACCTTTTGCAACCAATGATTAAAAATAATCTTTTTCAGTTTATCTACCATCGTATTCACAAATTGGGGATAAAACTTATATATTCTGTACTGTTAATGTTTTATGCCTACCAATCAGAACATACACCACCATGGGCAAAAAGAATAATCACAGGTGCGATTGCATATCTATTATTACCGTTAGATGGACTGCCAGATTTGACACCTTTTATTGGATTTACAGACGATTTGGGTGTAATTAGTTTTGGACTAGTGAGCATCGCTTGTTATATAGATGCGGAAGTAAGAACAAAAGCAAAACTCAAGTTATCTTCATTTTTTAAAAACATAGATGAGTCTGTCATCCAAAGTGTAGATCAAACCTTGTAGAAAATATTATTTGAAGTCTAAGAGTTGAATTTTAAAAGCTAATGTTGCATTAGGACGGATACCTCTAGGTGGATTGCCCCCAAACCCAAGGCTAGGAGGAACAATGATAGTTCCTGATCCATTACGACCAAACTTTGTCATACCTATTCTAAGCCCTTCAAGCATTACACCCATATTAATAGTAGTAGGATTTTCGCTTGCATTGTTATCAAAAACAGTCCCATCTAGATACTCGCCTACTACTGTAAATGTAACAGATTTTGTAGAATCAATCTTTGGCTTTTCTAGACTTCCTTCGTTTATTATGCAGACAAATACGCCTGATAATGTATCCGTAATAGTGAGTTTGTTAGCTTCTACATATGCCAGAATATCATCAGTATTATCATCTGAACTACTCGTACATGACAAACAAAAGAAACTCAATAAAATGAGAAGGTATGGTGTAAATTTCATTATGGTTTAAAAGTTGTGCACTTCTACATCAAATCCTAGTACTGCACTCGCTCTACCAGGAGTAGAAGATTTACCATATGCAAATTTAGATGGTATAAATAGCTTTCCTTTGCCACCACGTCCAAACTTAGGAATACCTTTTTGCCAGCCCTGGATTACATTGGCAAGTGGGAAGGATACATTACTTCCTGAGTCAAAAACAACACCATCTAAGAAATATCCTTTATACGTTGCTACGACAGTATTTGTTATTTTTGGTTTTTCTGCACTACCTTCATTTTCTATTATATAAAATATACCTTCTGGCGTTTTTTCAGCTGTAAGATTCTTAGCAATTAAATAGTCTTCAATTAGCTTAGTGTCTACAGCAAATTGCTCTTCGGCAGTTAAATCAAAATTAAGGACTTCTATATCAAATATTAGTACTGCATTAGCTCTCCCAGGTCTAGATGATGTACCATATCCAAATTTAGACGGGATTAATAACTTGCCTTTCCCGCCACGACCGAACTTAGGAATCCCTTTTTGCCAGCCTAGTATAGTGTTAAAAAGTTCAAACGAAGCATTTGTTCCTGAATCGAACACAGTACTATCGAGAAAATATCCTTTGTAAGTAGCATTTACAGTACTTGTGACTATTGGCTTCTCGGCTCCACCTGGATTTTCTATGATATAATAAAGACCATCAGGTGTTTTTTCAGCTGTAAGATTATTGGTTTTAAGATAATCTTGTATCAATTTTTCGTCTATCGCAAATTGTTCTTCTACAGACAACTCGTCATCACTACATGAAAGAAACATAAAAACAAGACCAAACAACAAAACTAAACTTCTCATAAATCACAAAATTTCTGCAAAGATGATACACAAAACTACATTTATACAATAATTTTGTAAAGAATTACAAAATTATTGGTTTCTAGCTTCTTTCAGACTACATTCTAAAAATTCAAGATAACCAGCAATACCTTCCACAAAAGGCCTTGGTTTACTAATTACTTTTTGCTCATTAGTGGTCATGACGTAAAGTGGCTGTGAATTCTGTTCAAAATTTACAATCTGAAAATCAGCCCATTTATTACCTACATTTCTCAGTTTAGCGTCTGTATTCATTGAAGTGTAAACAGGGGACAATTTTTTGTCTTCATCTACATACAGTGAAATCAACACTACTGAATCATTCAATATTTTTTTGACCCTTTCGTCTACCCAAATCAGCTCTTCCGTTTTACGACAATTGACACAACCATGACCCGTAAAATCCAACATTGCTGGCTTGCCCACTTCTTTTGCATAACTCATCCCTTCGAAGTAGTCTTTAAAACAATTAATGTTATTTGCACATTTGCTATATGAAGGATATTTTGTCTTTATAGATGCATCAACGTCTTGCGGTGTAATGAAAAAATTGTAATGTGCAGGTGGTGCTAATCCACTCATCAAAGATAATGAGCTGTAGACATTTGTTTTATCATTAATCCTAAATCCTGACGCTAAATAAATTACCGAGATACCTGCAAGTACTGCAAATGACGTCCTCACCGGAGATAGTTTTTTTATTGGACTATCATGTGGGAATTTTATAAACCCGAATAAATACAATGTCATTCCTGCGAAAATCAAGACCCATAATCCCATGAATAATTCATACTTTAGGAATCCCCATCCATTGGTCATATCTGCTACAGATAAGAATTTGAGCGCAAGTGCCAATTCCAAAAATCCTAATACAACCTTTACAGAATTCATCCAACTTCCAGATTTAGGCAAAGTATTGAGCCAAGCTGGGAAAGCTGCAAAAAGTCCGAAAGGCAAAGCCAATGCGAAAGAAAATCCAAACATAACTAAAAATGGTCCTAAATATTCTCCTTTGGTTGCCGCTTGTACAATAGCCGTCCCAATAATAGGACCTGTACATGAAAATGAAACTAAAGCAAGCGTAAACGCCATAAAAAATATTCCTATCAATCCACCTTTATCAGCCATTCTATCGCTTCCAGTACTCCAACTACTAGGTAGCGTGATCTCATAAAACCCAAAAAATGAAAAAGCAAATGCTATGAAGATTACAAAAAACAAGGTATTTGCTATCCAGTTTGTAGATAATCTATTCAATGCTTCAGGTCCTACAAAAATAGTAATCAACAAACCAATCAATAAGTAAATGACTATTATTGAAGCTCCATAAATCAAGCCATTGACCCATCCTTTTCTTTTGGTATCTTTGGTAAAAAAACTAATGGTGATGGGCAACATTGGGAAAACGCAAGGCGTAAGTAATGCAAGTAATCCACCGATAAAACCAAATAAAAAGGTCCAGAAAAGTCCTTCTTTTTGTTCTTCTACACCGCCGCAAGTTGATAAAGGACTTTTGAAAGTTTCTTTTAGTGATGTTATTTTTTGATCTATTTTATCTCCGACAATGATAGCTCCAATGGAATTTGATGCAATGGTACCTGATATTGTATCCGTAGATGCAACAGCATTGGATGTAGTGTCCGTAGGTGTTGGAATTACAGCAGTCTCACCTGTTGTCGAAGCATCATCCTTTGAATCGGCAATAGTGCCAGATTTTGGTAATTTAAAGGAAAAATCTACGTCTGATGGCGGTAAACACTTTTCATGGTCACACGCCATAAAATTGACGTATCCTTTAATCGGTTTTGATGCGTCTTTGACTTTTATTTTTTGCTCAATTACAAATGGTTTGTCAGATAAAAACTTAACAACATTCACACCAAAGTATGCATCCATTCCTTCTTTTTTTGCTCCTTTTTCTGATGCTTTACCAACGAGTTCGATACCTGACATCTCTTCATAATTGATGCTCGTAGGTACTGGGCCGTCTTCTGATGTAAACTGAGAATACACTGTCCACCCTTTATCAATAGTAGCCGTGTACTTCAGTTTGAATTCTGTATCATTGATTTTTTCAACATCAAACTTCCATTTTACTGGTGTTAATATCTGTGCAAAACTTGCACTAGCCAAAAATAAAAGCAGCAAACTAAAGGTAAAAAGACGTTTCATTTCTCTTGGATATATTAGGATTGACAAAAATTTATAGATTAGTATTTAAGGTCAAAAGTGACGTCAGTAGGTGGCAAACATTTTTCACCGTCACACGTCATGTAAGTGACATAGCCTGATAGCGAATCACCCTTATTGATTGGAAATGTTTTGGTAAAAACTGCTTTTCCTTTAAATTTGATTACTTCTACATCAAACATGCTATCAAATTCTTTGATTGCTTTTGATTTTTCATCAAATTTCATTTCAATATTATTGACTACAAAAGATGTCGGAATGGGACCATTATCGTCCGTAAATTGTGAATACAAAACCCATGTCTTTTGTATGGATGCCGTGGCGATCAGTTCAATATTATGATCGTCAACTTTTTTTGTCTCAAATGTCCAAGTCACTGGACTTCCCTTTTCGCCAAAAAAATTAAATACTGAGAATATGGTAGAAAATATAATTGATAAATACATTTATGATAGATTATAACCGATTGAAAAAATAAAAATCTAAATAGATTGCAAAAGTAACCATTTATTTACTTTATAACTTTCCATGCATCTCGCTTTAATAAAAGATTAACGCCACGTTAGGTAATTATTTTAAGAGTTAATCAATTTAAACTGCGTGATAAAAATCAATGCAATGACAAAAATATGTATAAGCTCATTAAATATAATTCGCTTTGAATCACTTAAATAAATACCTATTAATATCGATAATGGTAATGAAAGAGAAATCAAATGAATTGTACTATTTGTCTTAAATATGAAAAATGACACTAAAGTAAATAGCATAAACCAATATACAATATCTATTTTTTTCTGACTTTGAATACTTTTTTTGCTTGTAAAAGATGGATAATTGAAAACAGCAAATGCGACGCACAAGAACAAGAATATTACTGAAACATAAAATATAAAAAGAATATCACTATTCAGCACAGGAAATCTAAAGAATATCTCTTTAACAAAATCTAAATCAGCAAACTTTATATCATTCCAA
>Ga0209812_10000562_pt1 | contig 32912 bp, 25 predicted proteins | sample JI71714BDNA_FD_187502 | JGI IMG/M metagenome (GOLD analysis project Ga0209812, IMG submission 187502) | Wastewater effluent complex algal communities from Wisconsin, to seasonally profile nutrient transformation and Carbon sequestration -... | ecosystem: Engineered > WWTP > Effluent > Algae...
TGAGCCTAAACCGTGCTGAAGAAAAGCTGGTTGAGATGAGCAATGGCTGTATTTGCTGCACCCTGCGCGAAGATTTATTGCTAGAAATTGGCAAACTGGCGCAAGCAGGCCGTTTTGACTATCTGGTGATTGAGTCGACCGGGATTTCCGAACCCCTGCCGATTGCAGAAACCTTTACCTTTGAACATGAAGACGGTAGCCGGCTGTCAGACATCGCCCGGCTGGATACCATGGTGACCGTGGTGGATGCGGTTAACTTTTTGAAGGATTATCAGGAAGCCAATGATCTGGCCAGTGCCGGGGAAAGCTTAGGTGAAGAAGACGAGCGCAGCATCGCCGACTTGTTGATTGAGCAGGTCGAATTTTGTGATGTGCTGGTGATCAGTAAAACCGATTTAGTCGATGCGGCGCAACTGGCACAATTACAAGCCATCTTAAAATCGCTAAACCCCAGAGCCAAACAACTGCTAGCCGAACAGGGTAAGGTGGCGCTGTCGGAGATTATCAACACTGGCTTGTTTGACTTTGAGCAGGCGTCGCAGGCGCCAGGCTGGTTGCAAGAGCTGCGCGGTGAGCATACGCCAGAAACCGAAGAATATGGTATCAGTAGCTTTAGTTTCGTCGCGCGGCGACCGTTTCATCCTCAGCGCTTTTATGATTTTTTACATCAGGATTGGCCAACTGGCAAATTACTGCGCTCCAAAGGTTATTTTTGGTTAGCCAGTACCCCCGATTATGCCTGGCAATGGCATCAGGCCGGTGGCATTGCCCGCTATGGTATGGCCGGATTGTTCTGGCAGGCCGTACCGCGCGACGAGTGGCCAGACGATGCCGAATCGCAGGCAGCGATTTTGGCGCAGTTTGCTGAGCCTTATGGCGATTGTCGTCAAGAATTAGTGTTTATCGGCCAACAGCTGGATAAACCCGCTATGCAAGCACAATTAGCGACGGCACTACTTACCGATAATGAGCTCGCTATGGGTATCACCCGCTGGCAGCAGTTAGCAAACCCCTTTGAGGGTTCGATAGAGACTGAATAACGATGCATGCAGCTACCTTTAAAATTCTGGCTCCTGACCTGCAATGGCAAAATGCTAGGCAGTCTCAAAGCAGTGATATTTCGGTATTAACCGATATCTTTGAGGCCAATGTGAATCTCAGCGTTTGGCAACGGCAATTGACTGAGCCAGTGCAGCAGTATGCTCAGCACTTGCTGGTAGCACTTAAGCTACCTTTACAGCGCCGATTAGCTTTGCACGAGATTAATGAGGTACTAGATAGAGTTCTCCCCGAGGTAATAGGGAAAAGCGCATTTATTAATGATATCCAACAGCTTGCCGATATGTTTGGCTGCTTAATGGACTGCTCTGAGATTGGGCTACGTTTAAACGTTTTGCAACAACCGATGTGCCCGAAATTTCATACCGATCATCTGGTATGTCGTTTAGTCACTACCTACGTAGGCCCTGCCACTGAGTGGCATGCTGGGCCATTAGATGTAGCAGCGCCTTGCCAAACTATGCAACATGGCGATGTCGGTTTATTAAAAGGAAGTGGTTGGGAAGGTATGCAAACTTATGCCATAAGCCATCGCTCGCCCAGTTTGGCACTGCCTCGCTTGTTACTCACGCTCGATCCGGTTTGGTAATACGGTAAAAGTCGTCATTGTTAACCTGTTTTTCATGATCATCGTGCGGCGAATCTTTATACTGAATACTCAATAATTGTTGAGTATCGTTGTTATGTATCTGCGCAAACTGGCTATAACCCTCTGTATCTTATTGGCGATCATGTTACTGCAGTCGGTTATCGCGTTTTGGGCGCATCAAAACTCAGAGTTTCATACAGAACGTAATCGCGTTGCGAATCAAATGCTGTCAGAGTTTATTTCTTTGCGTGCAGATAAACAGCGCCTAAAAGTATGGCTAGCCGAATACCTTATTACCGAAGATGCCAATACGTCATTTCGGGATACCTTGTTTGTGCGTATGCAGCAACAATTGGATGCCCTTGATAAACTCGCTATACGTGATCAAGTATTAAACAATCACGAACAGGACTTACAGCACACCATGCAGCAAGTCAAAGTGATTTCGTTACTGCAAACCAATCTACAAACATTAGAAAATGCTTTAAAGACACGTGAAATTGCACAATATCAAAATGATACCGAGCGCTGGCGTGTGTTGATTAGTTTGTTTGATAAATTCCAAGATACAGACTTATCTGAGCTGCTACAGCAAGCTATTGCTCAGCAAAAACAACGCGCGAGTATTACCGAACAAGAAGCCTTAACAGCGGTAAAACGTGTCAAACTGACAATTGCACTGATTAGCCTCGCCGGGGTTATTTTTGCGATTGTAATTGGCTATCATTTATCGAAAGCGTTAAGCCGTCCATTACAACAACTACTCAATGGTACGAAACAACTCCAACAAGGGCATTTTCATCATCGAATTAGCGAAACCGGCCCGGCTGAATTTGCTGAACTTGCCCGACAGTTTAATTTAATGTCAGGGTATATCGCCGATTTTGCTGAGAAAGAAAAGCAAAGTCAGCATATTGCCGAAAAATTAGTGCAAGACCGCACAGCACAATTACAACATGCCTTGGAGCAATTACATCAAGCCGAGTTTCGCCAAAAACAATTATTAGCCGATATAAGCCATGAACTCCGTACGCCAACCACCACTATTCAGGGTGAAGCCGAAATTAGCTTACGTGGCCACGCCAAAAGTAGCAGTGAGTATCAAGAAGCCTTTACGCGTATTTTGGCGGCAACGCAACAATTAAGCCGGCGGATTGATGATTTGCTTATGCTGGCGCGGGGCGAGGATAAATTACTGCAAGTCCAACTGCATGCCCTAGCCTTACCGGTATTTTTGCAGCAAGCGCAACAAACGGTACGCCAACAATTAGAACCTGTGTTTACGGTGAGTTGGCAAGTGCAAGCGCAAGAAATTGATGAATATTGGTTGCTACTGGATGCTGAAAAATTTACCAGTGTATTACGGATCATTACCGAAAATACCAAGCATTACGCTAAGCAAACTCCGCATGTGCAATTACTTATTAAGGTTTCTGAAGCAGAACTGACATTAACGTTGATTGATCAGGGCATTGGTATCACGCCTGAAGATAGTGCCCGCTTATTCGAACGGCATTATCGTAGTAGCGAAGCCAGACAAACTCGCCCAGATGGCTTGGGTATTGGACTCTGTATCGCCCGTGCGATTATGGAAGCACACGATGGTGCGATCACTTTAGCCGCCAATACCCCTAACGGCACCCAAGTAACCCTTACCTTGCCTTTATTTTACGGAGTAATAGATGAAAGTTCTCATTATTGAAGATGATGAAAAAGTGGGCAGTTTCCTATCCCGTGGTTTAAAAGCAGAGGGTTACCTGACCTTACTATTAACCGATGGCACCCATGCCCTAGACACAGTTAAACAATTTGAACCCAACGTTATTGTGTTAGATAGAATGCTGCCTAACTTGGATGGCTTAACGATTTGTCAGCAACTGCGCAGCCAAAAAATCACCGCGCGTATTTTAATTCTGTCCGCACTGTCTGAGGTGGATGAGCGAGTAAAAGGTTTGCGTGCAGGTGCCGACGATTATTTAGGTAAACCTTTTCATTTTGAAGAGTTACTCGCCCGTATTGAAGCTTTAGCCAAACGCAGTAACCATACCGAACATAAAAGACAATTGCAGGTCGCCGATTTAATTTTAGATCTCGACACCATGCGAGTGCAACGCGCTGGTCAAGATCTTAGCTTAACAGCCAAAGAATTGGGTATTTTAGAACTCTTGATGAGCAATAGCGGTAAAGTATATAGCAGAGAGCGGATTTTAACGAATGTGTGGGGCCTAAACGAAGATCCTTTAACCAATATTGTTGATGTGTATTTAGCCCGTTTACGGAAGAAAATTGATGATGATCACACCGTTAAACTCCTGCATACACGCCGTGGATTAGGCTATGCCATTATGCAAGAATAAGTGGGGTTATTGTACTGCGCGATAGTGGGCTAGCTGCAAAATTTAGGTAAAAAAAGGGCTGGTAACCAGAGGGTATTACCAGCCAAAGCATCAATGGGAACTCGTGGCAAAAACGTTACACTTAGTTAGCGCTGTAGGGTAACGAAGAGTGATGCAACACAATGCGCAAGGCGCCGTTGTCATCTTTCTTGAAACCCCACGTTTTATCTACCGTGGTTACACTACCGTCTTTGTTAGTCAATTTTACATGGCCCATGGTTAAGGCTAGATCGCCGTTCATGTGCACGGCCGCGTTAGTAAATTCATACCCTTGCCACCCTTTTAAGGCAAAACCGCTATCAGTTGCATAAGCACTGTTGCCACCAACAAAGTACGCTAATGCCCCGTCATAAGTGGTACGAAACGTTTGTTCACCACTGGTTAGGGTAGGTTTAAATAAAACAGCGCCTAAATTATAGCCGTAAGCTGCATCTAACACGGCGCGCGCGGTTTGTTCTGCTTGCGCACGACCGCCTTGCGTGTAGGCCTCGCTGATACTAATTAAGGCTTTGCCCCACGCTTGCTGAGCGGCTTGTAACTCTGCCTCCGTAATTGGGCTTTTGTTGGCTACTGTTGCATGGCTCAATGTTGCAAAAAACAGTGCACTGCTGAGTAAAGTAAGTTTTGTGAACGTCATCATCTATACCTTTTACGTTTGCTAAAAGTAAACCCTAACTAGGGCACCGAGCTATTGCTTGATGAGAATAAGTATAAAAGACCAGTATTAACGTCAAAGCGGACTTAAGATGAACAGAACGCGGATAATAGATTAAATTAACATGAACACGCACGGCGCTTGCTTGTTTGCCATCCCTGCGCTTACCCCATAAAAAAACCGCGCAACACAAGGCTGCGCGGCAAAACAACACCAAGGAACTACATTATTGGAACATTGCTATGTGGCAGCAAGCGTTCAGGAACCTTTACTTAGAAACACGCATTGCTACACGCACTAATAGGCGTACATTAATGATCGTGATGCGCGTCTGCTGGACTCGCAATCCCCAACCACACTAATTTACCGGGGATATAAGGTAATTGTTTTTCACTCACCATTTCAGCGTCATGGAGATCAATCGTCATTAACTGTCGTGTTATCGGATTGGTCACGTACACTTTGTCATCACTTGCCGAAATAGCTAACTCAAAACGACTCCCCGTAGGTAAGGCATTAGCACTAGTGTTTAATGCAAGCTTACTGTCAAATTCAAACGCATTTTGTCCCGCATGATCATGGCCATGGTAGTTAAAAATGGTTAACGTGCCGGTATTGTCTAATAATACAAACTTCTCACCTTGTTCAGCAAAACCATAACCGGTAATCGCCGTGGCATTACCCGGTTGCCAATCTAACGCCACCATTTCACCCTCCTCTGGATGAATGGCGAACATGCTTGTACCCGCAAACCCCACGAAATGCTCAGCCTTATGGAAGCCGCCTAAAGAACCAATACGCATCGAACCGGTTAGCGCGTCGGAATTTGCCAATTTACTTGCTGTAAATGTCGAGCCCGTTTGCGCGATTAATAACACGCCATCAGTACAGCCAAAAGCAATGAAATCATGGTTTTGTGCACTACCATGCAAACCAGGGCACGTTTCTGTAAAGGTTTGCTCTAGGTCGTAATGATCACTGTGCTGATGATACAATCCAACCTTATCAGGCAGTGTGGTACTGCTGTTGACATCACGAATTGTACTAATTAAAAATTCACCTCTTGGCTGAGCTGCACCATGCTGATGCGTATCATAAGTGAGTTCTGGATAATCCGTACGATCTTCACCAATATCAGCATCAGTTAAAACCGCCACACCTGCGGGGGTTCCCGTTACACTGTTGCCGTCAAAAAATACGGCTAATTGACCTTCAGCTTGCGTGAAATGTGTGGGGCGAACTTGCGTTAACTGGAAAGGCATTAAGCGCGGTTCTGCTTCGTAATCGTGTAAATGATCGACGTGATCTTCTTGCCATAAACCGCCATCAACAAAGTTAACCCGGTCTTGGGTGCGTTGCACCACTGCGGCATAACGATAATCACCAGATGCATAAAGCGCACTTGGCGTTGCCGTAACTAAGAAGCTATCAAGTTCAGTTTTAGCTGGCAGTGCCAAAACTTGCACATACGCAGAATCTAAGGCTGAGACCACTAAACGACCATGAGTATTTACGGCATCGTGATCATGATCATGCCCAGGGTTTTCAATAACGACTGGCTCGCGTTCATTGATATTGATTTCTGTATCGCCACATGCAACTAGCAAAGCCGCACTCACCGCTATTGAAATAGCCCGTAAAGGCGTTGTATAACGCATAAATATTTCCTCTAATTCTCACTGTTATTGGCTGCGTTAACCAGCAGCCTTTTCGTTATGATTTAAAATGTGCCACGAATACCGACCGAGAAATTCCTACCAGGTAACGGTGTGATATCGCGCAAAAAGGAGGTGTGCACTAACGCCAATTCGTCGGTTAAGTTTTGCGCTTTGACATAAGCAACTAGGTCTTGTGCCCCTAAGTTAAAGCGGTAGCTAACACTGGCGTCAACCAAGGTGTATGCAGCAGATGCGTCTTCAAACGCTGCAGTTTTTTCTTGCTTAAAGTAGCGACTGATACTGAAATCGGCATCAAAGTGATTACCTTGATAAGCCAATTCGGTCATCAAACGCAAAGGAGGTGTACGCGGTAATTCACCGCCATCACGAAGGCGAGCACGAATATAATCACCTTGAACCGTTAAACGATAAGGCTCGCTAAGCTGCCAAACAAACTGTGCTTCAAAACCATGCAAATCAACATTTTCGTTAGCGAATAAGTACACAGGCAGTTCATCGCTATGACTGTGGCCATGGTCGTGGTCGTGTTGATGATCATCACTATGATCATGCTCTTCTTCGCCATGCTCATGCGTAAATTCAGCAAATAACCCGGTATTACGTTGATAGAAATAATTATCTACGCGATTGTAGAACGCGTTTAATACGAAACCAAAATCGCCGTTAAATTTGCGTAGGGTGAGGTCAAGGTTACGCGATAATTCCATATCAAAACCATTTCGGTTTAACTCAAAGCCATCTTGATCGGCATTAAGTTGAAACAATGAACCAATTTCATAACTACGCGTACCAATGTGTGGCCCAAACGAGAGCAATTCTGCAGCACTAGGTGCGCGTTCAGACCGTGAAGCCGACACACCAAGATTATAACCTTCAGCAAAATCCCATACTAAACCGGCTGAAAAACTGGTAGGCGCATAACGATTGTCCACAGCAAAAATGCGTGTAATCTCAACACCAGAACGATGATCATGATCGTGATCGTGATCATGCTCATGGGCATCCCCACCATGGGCATGCAAGGGTAATTCTGGCAACCGTACCTGTGCAGCCGTTAAATCAACTTGTTCAACACGGGCACCTAACTGCACTAACACTGGTCCGAAATGCCGTTCAGTCATCCAACCTAACGCTAACATGGTTGTTTCTGACGGTGGTGTAAAAGCTTCGCTGCCTACCGCTTCAAAATCACTGTATTTGTAATGCACACTCAAGCCACCTTTCCAGTGATAGAACGGTTGATGCAATACTTCAAAACGTGCTTCGTGGCTTTTATTTTTAAACACCGTACCAACATCGCCATTTTCGATTTCAGCATGCTGATAATCGGTAAAGGCTAAACGGCTATTCACTTGGCGGATCCAAGGATGGGTAAAAAACAACTCGCTTTGTAATTGCAGGCGATCTTGTTGCTTATCTGCGAGTACTTCTTCTTCCCCTCCACCATGGCTATGGCCGGGAATGCCGTACTTACGATCTAATCTGCCGTAAGAGAGCCCCACAAAGCCGTTCTCTAGTAAGCGACTCCCCCCAACAGTGAATCCTTTACTGGTGCTCGCCGTGTTAGCAATGCGGCGGGCAGCAGCAGAGTCATGTGCATGCTCATCCTCATGATCGTGTTCATGGCCATGATCCGCATGCTCATCATGCTCGGCATGCAACTCGCCCTGCCAATCACCTGGTGCTTTGTAATTAATGGTATCACGCCAAAAACCATCTAAATAAACGGCGTACTTATCATTACCATTAACCAATGAGCCAGCGACTAACTTAGCCGAATCAACACTTTGTAATTCTGCTAGCCATTCAGCACGAGGTGTACTGCTGGTGGGCACGCGTTCATCTACAATATTAACCACACCACCGATGGCACCACTGCCATAAAATAATGTTGCTGGGCCACGTAATACCTCTATTTGCGTTGCAGTACTGGCTTCGGTTGCCACACTGTGATCAGGGCCTACTCGAGAGGCATCACCGGCATCAAGGCCATTTTGCATAATCAGTACGCGAGGACCATCTAAACCACGAATAATTGGACTACTGGCAACACCGCCATGAAAATTAGAATGAACCCCTACTTCTTTACGCAAGGTATCCCCTAACGTTGCTGCCTGCTGCATCTTTAAACGATCACCTGCTAAGACACTCACGGGTAAAGCCGATTCGGTTATTGAAGCATGTAAGGGACTGGCAGTAACATCGATAATTTCTAGTGTGCTTGCTTGGATAACCAATTCGACATTATTTACACCTGAAGAAGGCACCGTTAATTCAACATTAGCATGACCATAGCGTCTTGCGGAAATATGCAACTCGACCTGATTGACCGGTACACCAGTTAATGTAAAACGCCCCTGCTCATCAGATACCGTTCTGGCAGCTGCTCCAATTACATTAATTTCGGCATTGGCCACAGGTGCGCCCTGCGCATTTTTAACGACACCACTAATTGAATTCGCCCATACCGACGGTGTGTTAACCGCTGCCGCAACTAAGAGTGCTAAGGCACTTTTCTTTATCATTTTTCCCCCAAAACCAACAATGCAAGGCATAAATCAAATGTTATATCGTATCAATATACCTAAATTGTAATAATATAACAATACATGATGTGTATTTGAGAGAGTAGCGCGTTAATCCGGCACTACTGAGAATAGATGTAGTGATGCATCGCTTAATAACACCCCTTCACCATAGCGCGCAACTTGACAAGAACCAACATCTTAATGATAATTATTTGCATTTGGTGGAAGATTGACTATACTTCTTATAACCGGATGTTTAGAGCCGATGAGAGATTATCTCTGGAGTCTTTGTGTCTCGTCCTGCAGGTTTGGGGGTAAAAAATCCCTCTTTTTTGACGATCTTCATCCCCTATGTTTCGGAGAAATGCGTTGTTATTCAGTAATACGATGCTCAGAAAGGTTTTCGGGTTGGTTGCGGAATGCTTGCCCTCATTACAACGTGACCCAACCGCAATACAGCAGCCTTGCCAGCAGCATCGACTATTTCCGACCGATGCGGGTTGGTACCATTTGCGCTTCTTAGATTTTCGCTGTTTAAATGAATGCCATCTAGGCTATGAGTTTGAAATAACGTTGGAAAGTGAGCAAAACCACTTTAACTCAGCATCCATACTGGAGGTACAGCCACAGAATAGTTATAGCAAAATTGCACTGTGGTTAACCCAACAGCACTTAACCGGTTGCCAAGCTGTACGTTTTAAATCACAACTCGTGCCACTTTGTCAGGCGCTGGCATCAATAGAATTGATAAATACTGGGCAAATTGCCATAACAAAATTATCAGAATGGTTAACTCGACAAGGAACAATGCCAAAAGGACGTTTCACCGTTCTAAAAACGTTGCAACATGGCAACTCTTTCATTATGCACTGTCAAACAACCGATTGCCTATCGCGCGCCTGTTATCACTGGTTACAACAACAAGCGATCCGTTATCAGTTGTTATATGTCCGTGCGGAGCGTCACTGAGACTGTTTTCTAGAGTAACAGGGGATAACACAACGCTTAGGAAACGTTGTGTCAAAACCTAACATCAGCGCGCTTTAACACCCTTGAGCAAATCCAATAAGGCAAGAAAAAACTTATAACTGTGACTGCAAGTAATTTTGTAAGCCCAGCATTTTAATTAAGCGTAACTGCTGTTCCAACCAATGCGCATGATCGTTTTCAGTATCATCCAGCAAACCCTGCAGCATATTACGAGTAACATAATCCTGCTCTTGCTCACATAACGCCATGGTTTGCTTTAGGAGTTTCTGCACGGTGTATTCTACATTTAAATCACTCTGCAACATGGCAGGCACATCTTGCCCAACGTGAATGGCATCACGTTTCGTCATATTTGGGGTTCCGCCGAGGAAAATAATCCGCTCGATTAGCGCAGAAGCATGACCTTTTTCATCATCAAATTCGTGATCAATACGCGCAAATAGCTTTTGTAAACCCCAATCGTGGTACATGCGAGAATGGATAAAATATTGATCCATTGCCGCTAACTCATTCGCCAATAATGTATTCAAGGCATCAATGATCTTCAGGTTACCTTGCATTATTCACCCCCTAATTGCGCTTGCAGATAATTTTCTAAACCTAATATTGTGATCTGGTGTTGCTGCGTTTCCAACCAATCTAGGTGCTCTTCTTCATCTTCCAGAATGTCTGTTAGCAAATCGCGACTAACATAGTCTTGCAGAGTCTCGCACAGGGCTATTACCTCTTTTAATAACGGTAATTGCTCAACCTGAAAGTCTAAATCGCATTGCAACATTTCCGGCGTATCTTCACCAATACGTAATTTACCCAGCGCCTGCAGATTTGGTAAGCCCTCCAGCATTAATATACGTTCAATTAACGCATCAGCTTGCTTCATATCTTTAATCGATTTTTTATAACAAATATCATTAAGGTTTTTTAATCCCCAATTTTTGTATATCCGAGCATGTAAAAAATACTGATTAATAGATGTGAGCTCAGCGGTAAGCACTTCATTTAATTTACTTAATATTTGCGGATGGCCTTGCATAATCAACTCCAGCTAACACATATAGGTTGCAAGCATAGTACAACACACCCTTTTTAGCAAAAATTTGTTTAATATCATGAATATACAATTAAGAATGCTTTGCATTACTACTGGTGATTTTGTTAACTACTGCGACCCATCCTAAAAATCGGTTACCAATCGCAAGCCGCTTCGTTTGTGATATTTTTAACGTTATGGTGAGGTGGTATTGTAAAAGCGCCAAACTAAAATACTGCTTTTAGCCTAGCATTCTTTGACTTATTTCACTGGAATACACTATGCAACCAAAACGTTACCTCGTCTCAATGCTCTTGGGAACCGGCTTGATATTGGCTCAACCGATACTGGCAAATGCCGCACCAAACTCCGGCACGCAACAGAAAAACCACGCCATCAGTATTGATGTCGATAATGCGGTTGTCACGGAACATCGCACAGAAATTAATGGCCAGCGCGTTAGCTATAAAGCGCACACGGGCACTCAACCGGTGTGGGACGAAAATGGTCACCCAACCGCAACGCTGTTCTATACCTATTACCAGCGAAGCGATATTAAAGACAACAGTAATCGTCCCTTACTCATTTCGTTTAATGGTGGTCCGGGTTCTGCTTCCGTGTGGATGCACATTGCCTATACTGGCCCTAAATCATTAGTGATTGATAGCGAGGGCTTTCCCATACAGCCTTATGGGGTAAAAACCAATCCTTACTCTGTGCTGGATGTCGCTGATATCGTTTTTGTGAACCCTGTTAACACCGGTTATTCACGCGTTCTGCCAGGGCCAGATGGTAAAATGCCGTCTCGCGAGCAACAGCAAAAAATGTTTTTCGGTGTGAATGCCGATGTGAATTATCTGGCTGGTTGGATTAACACCTTCGTGCATCGCTATGAGCGCTGGCCTTCACCAAAATTTTTAATTGGTGAAAGCTATGGTACTACTCGTGTCGCGGGTTTAGCTTTAGCCTTACAAAATAATGAATGGATGTACCTAAATGGTGTGGTGTTAGTGTCGCCAACCGATATTGGTATTGAGCGACAAGGCCCAGTTAAAGCAGCAAATCGCTTACCGTATTTTGCTGCTACAGCTTGGTATCACAAGATGCTCAGCGCTGATTTACAACAAAAAGATTTGTATGACATTTTACCCGAAGTGGAAAACTTCACGCTCAACGAATATTTACCAGCCTTAGCGCGAGGCAATTCTCTGTCGTCTGACGATAAGCAGCGTATTGCAGAGCAAGTCAGTCGTTATTCTGGCATCAGTGTCCAAAATGTGTTGCGTGCCAATTTAGATATTAGTACTGCTTATTTTTGGAAAGAACTATTACGTGATCGTGGTCAAACGGTGGGACGCTTAGATTCGCGCTATCTTGGTATTGATAAAAACGATATTGGCGAGCGGCCAGATTATTGGGCTGAACTTACGTCGTGGTTACATTCTTTCACCCCAGCAATAAATCATTATTTACGCACCGAACTTAAGTACAAGACCGATGTTAAATACAATATGTTCGGCAATGTTAATCCTTGGGATCGCAGCAACGATAATACTGGCGAAAACTTACGTCAGGCTATGGCACAAAATCCCTATCTGCGCGTACTAACCCAAGCTGGCTATTACGACGGTGCAACCAATTACTTTGATGCTAAATATAATATGTGGCAGTTAGATCCCAGCGGGAAAATGAAAGATCGTATGAGCTTTAAAGGATACCGAAGTGGCCATATGATGTATTTACGCTATGAAGATTTGAAGAAATCGAACGATGATTTACGTGAGTTTATTCTGCAGTCTCTCCCAGCTGCAGGGCAGCCCGCAAAATACGAGGCTAAAACGTCGAATGAGTAATAGAAATTAACGCAGTATTGCTAATCTAGGTTTTACTACTCTATAAAATAGAAAATGCCCCTGTACTGGGGCATTTTTGATTTAAGTGTTATGTCTAAAATACTAAATTGCTTAAGCTGTCTCTTCTCGATATTACCAGCCGAACTATTTAGCGGCTGCTTTTATCTGAGCTTTTGCCCTACACTTAGCGTGAGATTCTCTAGTTTACGTTATTAGCGTATCGATATCCGTTAATCAGCAGCCAACTCTTCTGTATTACTTTGCTGTTTAGCAAGTAATGTTTGCTGGTCCATTTGTGCAGTCAGTTGCTTGACTCTCGCCGCAAAAGCCGATTTAGATTCAGCAGGAACAGGCCTTGCTAACGGAATATGCGCTGTCATCGGATTAACAGGTCTATTATTGATGTGCAGCTCATAATGCAGGTGAGGCCCTGTTGAACGGCCAGTATTACCTGACAACGCAATACGTTGGCCACGCGTAACACGCTGACCACGTTGCACATTAAACCGGCTTAAGTGCAAATAACGGGTTTTATAATTACCAAAATGTTGGATCTCAATATACTTACCCGCGAAAGGATGGTTTTCGATTCGAGTAACCACCCCGTCTGCCGGCGCTAAAATTGGCGTGCCAATTGGTAATGGGAAATCGGTACCATTGTGCGGCGAAACCCGTTTTGTGATGGGGTGTAAGCGTCTGGGATTAAAATTAGAACTAACACGAGAATGATTCGCTAGGGGAACACGGGAAAAGGCACGCTCTAAACTGTCACCATTTGCATCATAATATTGACCATCATCATGCATGAACGCGGTTAATACTTGGCGCCGGTTTAAAATACGAATTGCTTCGATCCGACTTTGGCCAGTAGTCTCTTCACCGACATAATTTTCGCTGCGTAATACTTGAAACTGCGCCCCAGCTTGGATGTCACGAGCAAAATTCAAACGATCTTTAAACAATTGATTGATATTATAAATATCGGCATCATTTAAGCCTGCGCGCTGGGCAGAGACGTAAAAGCTGCCAAACACATCCCCTACTAATATATCTTTTTGCCAAACACCTTCATCGAGTAATTCTTGATAAGCAAATTCATCTTCTGCAACACGCTGATAAAGTACTTTTTTCCCTGCATGTATGTAAAGCTCCATACTTTGTAATTGACCAGCGTCATCTAACTGAAGCGTAAGTTTGTTACCCGGTCGGAGGACATCTAGTGCGAGCAAAGACTCATCAGCTGCCATCACCTGCTGTACGGTTTGGTAACCCAAATTATAACGAGAAAAAATACGGCTTAAGCTATCACCCGCTGCAATGTTGTAAATCTTAATAAAGGGATCTTCAACGGGCTCGGTCTGTAATTTATCACCGATCCAGGAACTGAACTGATTCAGGGGTAAGGCATCCAACTGTTGCGGCGCATGCTGTAAACCTATACCCAGAAGTAATGGCATAACACCCATACCACTTTGCGCCTGACGCTGTGGAGATGGCCATAATAACAAAACACTGATACTGAATAAGCATAACAGCATTAAGCGCTGATGGCCTCGCGGCACGCGGCGTCGAAAATCAAGAAATAGGCTGTTTAACATTAATAGGCTTTCTTATTCATTATAGTTAGACATAAGCTGTTTTAAGCGCAAAAAAGCGGCATTTAAACGCACCCGTAGCGTTGCCAGAACATCAGAGATAGCCAGCACAAAAAAGTTCATTCTATGTGATAAAATAACTTTTTGCACCTCACGCGTTCCACAAAAAGGCAAAAAGGAAAACTTTCCTCAATCAGCCCAGAAGTTTTATACCAGATACGAAACTTTTACCAGATAACAATGCAAACGCCCACAAAAAAATTGTGTTTATTACCCTCTTTAGCCATAAAAAACACACTGTCGGTAGATCTTAAAACAAACCATATTTTTTTAAATGATAAATGCCACCGATAGACAAAGCGATAAAACGTATTACTTTAACGCAAATAAATAAAATTATTCAACTAAATCAACAAGGTAGAAAAATGTATCAGAAAACACTGTTAACACTACTTCTTAGTAGTCTACTCCTTGGCTGTAATAACAACGATCTTGTAGTAGAAGACGCGGTGATTATTACCCCGCCTGTCTTACCACCTAACACCAGCGCAGTGATCTTAACAGACTTAGATACTGTGTACGGCTATGCCTCAGAAGAAGGCGGCACCACAGGTGGCAGCGGTGATAATCGTATTGAAATTATTGCGTGCACAGGGGAAGAAATTATTGAGGCATTAAAAAATAAAGATCCCGCCCGCCCGCTTACCATCTGGGTAAACGGCACCATCACATTACAAAATGCCAAAGATACCCGCATTGATATCAAAGATATTCAAGATGTGTCGATTATTGGCTTAGGAACACAAGGTGAAATGGCCGGCATAGGCTTTAACATCGTTAGAGCACGCAATATTATTATCCGTAACTTGCGCATTCATCATGTTCGCGCCAACATGAATGCCCCTGGTGATGGCATTAGTATTGAAGGCCCCGCCAGCCACATTTGGATTGATCATAATGAGCTTTACAATAGCCTAACAGTGGACGATACCAGCTTAACACTTGATCAAGTAAAAGATTATTATGATGGCTTAATTGATGCTAAAGGCGATGCCAAGCATATTACGATCTCGTTTAACAAATTTCACAATAGCTGGAAAACCTCTTTAGTCGGCTCTTCTGACAGTGACAATTACGAACGCACACTCACTTATCATCATAATCATTGGTATAACGTTAACTCTCGTTTACCGTTATTTCGATTTGGTAAAGGTCACATTTATAACAATTTTTATGATGGTGCTGTAGAAAGCGGGATTAACTCTCGAATGGGGGCCGTTATTCGAGTGGAACAAAACCATTTCGCCAATATGAAAAACCCCGTAATGTCGATGTTCAGTCAGCAAGTAGGGTATTGGCAGTTGATTGATAATATTTTTGAAAATATCTCGTGGGAACAAGGTGCGCCAGGCTCAGTGATTGCGGATAACAATCAATCTACCGGCGAGCTCAATGTGCCCTATCGTTATCAGCAGAGTTTGATTCCGGTACACCAAGTAAAAGAAACGGTTCTTCGCTATGCTGGGGTAGGCAAAATTAATACGCCGCCCAGTCCAGGGTTGTGCCCAGCGCCAGCACCTGTGCCAGTTGAACCAGAAGACCCCGCTCCCGAACCCGTACCGATAGATCCCACTCTGCCACCAACACAAGTTGATTGGGTTAGCTATAGTGCCGACACCGATCCGTTTACCGCAGGCGCCCTTATTCTAGCCGACGGTAGTGCGAGTCAATTTGTTTTACAGCAAAGTGGAGGTGTCACCGAACCCAACTTATTCACAGCTAATGGCAATGGTACTGTAACCTTTGATAGCTCCGCCGCCGGCGCTGATCGCAGTCGCGCAAAAATTGAGAGCATCCTCAGAGCTGATGGCGTCTATCCAAAATACTTTACCCTATTGATGGGCATAAAAGGTAATAACGATGGCCAGCGTATGTTAGAAACGGAAATCGCCTTTGGCGATACGGCGGCAACCACACCCACCAGCCGTTTGAAAATTGTTTTGCGTGGGGATGGCAATAATGCCGGTATTCAACTTGAAAATGCCAATAACGGCTCATCTATCACGCTAGGCAAAGCAAATGAACCCGATCCCTTAGATATGACACAGTATCGCGTTTATCATTTTACCGTTGCGTTAAGCTCACCCACCACGGGTAATGTTGCTGTGTATGTTGCCGGTAATAATACCCCGCTAGGCATGCTAGAAAACGTAACCATGCGCCCAGCAAGCAACGCGACAGATAATTATTTACAACTCGGTGATGCGGGCAACAGTAGCTATAAAACCGATATTGACTGGGTGATCTGGACCGATGCAGGTGCTTACACGCCGACGATGTTAAAAGGCTTACTACCAAGAGGGATTGGTGACATCCAAGGCTATGAGAATTAAGAGGAAGGTATCAACTTACTCTGTGTAAATCTTTGCCCGGTGTTCGCCGGGCATTTTTGTCATTCTATAGCGTGGCATGCCCTAAATGAACAAGACCTGATATAGTCAAATAATCATTTAATCTGTTTTCTGGGTAGAGTATGCAAATTAAACCTTTGGTTCTGCTTTTATCGTTATGTAGCTTAAGCAGCTTGGCTGCTCCAGTGGTACTTCACAATATTCAAGGCTATGGTTTTGACGACAATCGGCAATTAGTCAATTTTCAGGCATTAGCATTTGATGATGAAACGGGAGAGGTGCTTGCGCGTGGCGATAACAGCCTAAGAGCAACATATCCAACCGCTAAACAACTGGATGGGAAAGGTCAGACTGTTTTACCCGGCTTGATTGATGGGCATGGTCATGTGTTAGGACTGGGAGAATACCTTAATCAAGCAGATTTACGGGGCATAGCCAGTGAACAACAGTCGGCTGCCAGCGTCGCGACATTTGCGCAAAACAATCCTCAGCAACAATGGATTATTGGTCGAGGATGGAATCAGGTGTTGTGGGACAGTAACGCTTTTCCCAGCAAAAACAGCCTAGATGAGATGGTTGCCGATAAACCGGTGTACCTAGTACGGGTTGATTCACACGCAGCATGGGTAAATAGCAAAGCACTGGCGTTAGCCGGTATTACCAAAGAGACAATTGATCCGCCAGGCGGCGAAATCATTCGAGATGCCAATGGCGAGCCCACTGGTGTATTAATTGATAACGCCATGTACTTAGTTCAGCGCAAAATCCCTGCCCCAACGCCAACCGAAAAACGTGCAGCCTTAAAAACGGCGTTTAACCATTTACAAGCCGTTGGGATCACCTCGGTTCATGATGCTGGCGTGAATACTGACGTGATGAAGCTTTACCAAACGCTACAACAAGAAAAGCAACTTGGCGTGCGTATTTATCCTATGTTGTCGGCTAAAGATCCTGAATTACAAACCTGGTTTGCACAAGGTATCATCGATGATCCAACTGACTGGCTAGATATTCGCTCGGTTAAAATCTATGGTGATGGCGCACTGGGTAGCCGTGGCGCTGCATTATTAGCCGATTACAGCGATCAACCTGGCCAACAGGGATTACTGGTTACGCAACCCGATGCCCTTACCGAAATTATGCGTTTAACCCTTGCCGCCGGTTTCCAAGCTAATGTTCATGCTATTGGTGACAGAGCCAATCGATTAGTGTTAGATCGTTTTGAACAACTCAGTACAAGCGAGGCAAGATACCTGAGCCGGCATCGCGTAGAACATGCGCAAATTGTTTCACCACAAGATATACCACGCTTTAAAGCTCTGCATGTATTACCCGCAATGCAAGCCGTGCATGCCACTTCAGACATGAATATGGCGGGCGATCGTTTAGGTGTTGCCCGGTTACGTGGGGCTTATGCCTGGCGCACCTTCGTTGACCAAGGCAGCATCATTGTTGGTGGTTCTGATTTTCCTGTTGAACTGGCAAATCCTTTCCATGGTTTACACGCATCCGTTACCCGGCAAGATCAGCAAAATCAACCAGTAGGTGGTTGGTTACCGGAACAACGTTTAACGTTAGTCGAAGCGTTACGTTCTTTTACCGTTGATGCCGCTTATGGCGCCTTTCAAGAAGACAAAATGGGCACCTTAGCGCCGGGCAGTTGGGCTGATTTTATTCTGGTTGATCAGGATATTTTTACTATCCCTGCCGAAAAAATTTGGCAAACCACAACCGTTGAAACTTGGATCCACGGTCAGCAGCGCTACAAAAAACAGCCATAACATTTTTGCCAACATGGCCGCTACGTACCTATAAAAACGCCGCCTGATGTAGGCGGCGTGTATTACCGGCAGCGAGCTAGTTACGCAACTTCGTCAGGCTCGGCAAAATGATGTGTGTCAACACGACCATGCTTATCGCGTAACTTACCAACAAGCGTACCTAATTTGCGCTGCATTTTATCAGCAGCCCCTGTGATGGCTTGCCCTACGGTTGCAGCATGCTCAGTTACCGCAACCGGATCTTGGCCTTCAAAGCGTGCTTCTATTAGGCAACGTTTGTCTGCTCCATCTTGTTTAACGCTACTATTTTCATCGCTTAAATGTACTTCAATGCGCGTAAGGTGATCGGCAAAACGGTTTAACTTACCTTTTAGGGTATCGCGAACAAATTCGGCTAAACGCTCGTCGGCATGTATATGACGATCAGTGTTAATTTGTACTTGCATAGGCTACTCCTGTTTCCAACGTTACGTCGTGACACTTAGTCAGACCTCTGTTTTATCAAATGGTTTCACATTGCCCTAAGACTTACGTGGAGACGATACCCGCTATCATCAAGGGCCTGTCGCAAAATTAGCAGACCCTTTGGGGTGATTAGGGTAAAATAGCCCTATCGTTATTTACTCAAGTTCACCGTATGATCAGTCAAAAATGGGTTAAGCTTATCAAATCGCTGCATACAAAAAAGTATCGCAAAGTCGAACAGCTGTTTTTTGTGGAAGGCGAAAAAGCGGTACTTGAGGTCCTAGCGTCTTCATGGGCCGTTCGAGCACTTTTTGCAACCGATGCTTTTTTGGCTAAATACACCGATCGAGTCCATACCGTGCCGGTAGTACAACCGTGCACAGAGGATGAATTAGTAAAAGTCGGCACCTTTAGCAGTAATGATGCCGCCCTTGCAGTGGTCGCTATCCCACATTGGCTTGAGGTGGACCTTGAGGCAACGCCTTGGACATTAATATTGGATAACATTAATGATCCGGGTAACTTAGGCAGCATTATCCGTATTGCAGATTGGTATGGCATACAACAGATTGTTTGCTCACCGGAGACTGCCGATTGTTTTAATCCTAAAGTGATTGCTGCTGCAAAAGGCTCATTTTTGCGGGTACAGCTGCACTATTTGCCGCTTACTACGGTGTTATCTCAGACAACACGACCTATTTATGGCGCCTATTTAGGAGGCGAAAGTGTGCATACACTGCCGTTACAGCACACTGGCGGGTTAATTGTGCTGGGTAATGAAGCGAACGGCATTAGTGCAACAACAGGTGCCTTTGTAACGCGCAAAATCACCATTCCTGCCTTTGGCGCAGCCGAGTCACTGAACGTGGGGATTGCCGCTGCGGTTATTTGTGATAATTTGCTCAGACTATCTGCCGCTTGTACTAAATAATACTAGAATTAACGAGGCATATTATGCAATTTCCTACTATTGAAGCCTATGTTGGCAATACGCCTTTGGTGCGATTACAACGCTTAGCCAGCCACACCAAGAGCGTGGTGTTGTGCAAACTTGAAGGGAATAACCCAGCAGGTTCAGTCAAAGATCGGCCAGCCCTTAATATGATTATTCAGGCCGAACTGCGTGGGACCATAAAACCTGGTGATCGTATTATTGAAGCAACCAGTGGTAATACCGGTATTGCCCTAGCCATGGCGGCCGCCATAAAAGGCTACCCCATGACATTAATTATGCCAGCAAACGCCACCGAAGAACGCAAAGCCTCTATGCGCGCTTATGGCGCTGAGCTGATTTTGGTCAGTAAAGAACAAGGAATGGAAGGTGCTCGCGATCTGGCCTTACAACTCCAAGCGGAAGGCAAAGGCATTGTTTTAGATCAATTTAACAATACCGATAATCCAGCCGCGCATTTTGCCAGTACTGGGCCAGAATTGTGGCAACAAACCGGTGGCACTATTACCCATTTTGTCTCTAGCATGGGCACCACAGGGACTATAATGGGCACGTCGCGCTACTTGAAAACGCAAAACCCTGCCATTCAAATTATTGGCTTACAACCTGCTGAAGGCGCCAGCATACCGGGAATTCGGCGCTGGCCTGTCGAATATTTACCAGGCTTTTTTGAACCCGCCCGTGTGGATCAGGTGATTGATATCACCCAAGACGATGCGCTTGATACCATGCGTAGATTAGCAAAAGAAGAAGGTATTTTTGCCGGTGTTAGCTCTGGTGGCTCGGTGTATGCGGCTTTACGTTTAGCTGAACAAGTGGATAATGCGGTAATTGTGGCCATTATCTGTGATCGAGGCGATCGCTATTTATCTTCAGGCATTTTCTAATTTATCTTTTTAACAACTTGCAAAGTGGCTAATAGCAGCCATGCTTTTATCATCATATCTCTGGCTGGATACCCTATGAAGATAACCGCATTGACGACAGCAGTATGGCCACTTTTACTGCTTCTCAGTTTACCTGCCCGAGCAGATTGGCAAGGCAATGTTACTCTTGGGAGTGATTACCTATTTAACGGGGTAAGCCAAACACTAAACCGCCCAGCGCTGCAAGCAGGACTAACGTACAGTTTTGAAAATGGCCTGTATGCTGGTGGCTGGACCTCAAATGTCGATTATGACGAAGGCACCACGCGAGAACTGGATGGCTATGTTGGTTATTTTTGGCAACTCAGCGACGATATCGCATTAGATGCCATGTTTTCGCAGTATACCTATCATGGCCGAGGTTACAGTGCTGACTTAAATTTTCAAGAAGTGTCTCTTAAACTCACGTATGGTCAATGGGGTGTAAACGGCTGGTATACGTGGGATTATTTTGGTTTTGGTGGCGCACATTACGTGTTACAACTTAGTCGTACACTACCACTTAATGAAAACTGGTCTGTATTCGCAGCAGTCGATACCTCTATCACAGGTGATAAAACGGCTTGGGATTGGGAAGGAAAATCTCACTTTTGGCATGGGCAAATTATGCTAAAAACGCGTTGGCAATTCATTGATATCGCTTTTGGTTACCATGTCACAACACTTAAAGAAAAGTGGGGGCGAGACACCCTGTTATTGCAATTGGCATATAATTTTTGAATCATAGGTTACTGGGCGTGTTCACCCTGTACACATGACACGCCCTGGTATGATAAAAAATGGCGTTCGCCTTAATATTTAAAACGCCCTATTTGGTTTTTAATATCACCCGCAACCCGAGCAATAAGATTACTCTGTACCGCACCTTCTGTTGCACTATTACTTAAACCAGTAACCGCGCTACTGATCTGTACCACATTTTTGCTGATATCCTCACTGACGACACTTTGCTCCTCGGCCGCACTGGCTATCTGTGTTGCTGCATCAGTAATGTGCGCTGCAGATCCAATAGCCTGTTGCAGTTTGTCTTGCGCACTGCGCACACTGCGTTGGCATTCGTCCGTTAATTGTCGGTTTTGTTGCATGGCACTCACAACCGATTGCGTTTTTGTAGTCAAATCAGAAATCAGTAACTGAATCTCACCGGTCGATTGCTGCGTGCGTGACGCAAGATTGCGCACTTCATCCGCCACCACCGCAAACCCTCTACCCATTTCGCCAGCGCGAGCCGCTTCAATAGCGGCGTTTAATGCCAGCAAGTTGGTTTGTTCAGAAATATTACGAATCACCTCAACAATATTATTGATGCTGTTACTGGACTGCTCTAGCTCTGTCATCATTTTTGCCGCTTGTTGCATACTGCTCCCTAAAGAGACAACAATACGATTAGTATCAGCTACCGCCTGATCACCAAACGTCACCGCGGCCGATGCACCTTGTGCCAAGTCTGCAGTTAAGGAGGCTTGGGTTGCCACTTCTGCCGCCGTACTGGACATTTGGGTAACTGCAGTGGCTACCTGCTCTATAGCTTTTTGTTGATGAGCCACATCTTGATGCGTACGCTCAGCAATATCTGCGCTAACCGTAGCCGATTGTTGCAATTCAGCCACTAAGGTCGCAGTATCAGCAACAATACGATGGGTTTTTAATAAAAATACATCGAGCGCCCGCGCTAATTTACCGATCTCATCTTTACGATCATTGGCTAAACGTTGTGTGAGATCGCCATCTGATTGCGCTAATTTATCCACCATTTTGGTTAAATGTTGCAGCGGCTTAACCAATTGCCCAGAGAAAAACGCTAATACGGCGGTACCTGCTAGCGCAATAAGGGCGCCTAACAGTACTTGCCAATAAATACTTTGGGTAAAGTCATCGGCTAAACGATCATTGAGTGCATTAATGTCTGCCAAGGCAACGGCAGTTGGCAATTGGTACTCTAGTAGCCAAGGGGTGCCAAAGGCAGTTAACTTTATGGGTACAGATACTCGTAATTGCGTACCTTCTTCCACAACCTTGCTTAATCCGCCTTGCACCGTTGCGCGCAATGCTTGCCATTCAGCTTCAGCCAGCGCTTCTCCTACTTGGCTCGGCCGTTGCGTATCGGCGGCAAGGTAACCATGATGGGAAATAATCCGTAATTCGCCTACGCCCTCAAATAATTGCTGATCTAATAGCTGTAATCGCTGCTGCAAAAAGGCCATTGAAATATCTACGCCGGTAATACCAATAAAACGCTGTTGTTGATAAAGCGGAAAAACAATGGAGGTCATCAGGGTAGGTACGCCTTGCACTTGCCATACGGCAGGATCCACCACGCAAGGCGTTTTACGATCTCGCGGGCATAAATACCATTCGCTTGGTCTTAAACCCCGTTCGTTTTTAGTGTCATCGTACAGCAACTGCGTTTCGACAGGCTGTAAAGCTATTTGTCCCTGTGGATCACGCGTCCAATAAGGACCAAATTGGCCTGCAGCTGTCGAATGCGCGTTATTGTTGAGAAATGCCGTATCTTGTCCATCAATCGCATTGGGCTCCCATACCAAATACCCCCCTAATAATTGTGGGTGACTGCGTACAACCTGTTCTACTAACTGACTATAATGCTGTCGCTCTAACCCCACATTCATCGCAAGCATGGCATTCATGCCATCGGCAATGGTCTGCGCTCGCGCCAAACCTTCATTAAGTAATAATTCCACCTGATCGGCTTGTAATTGTAATTGCGTAGTCAGCCGTTGATTAACTTGCTGCAAAAAAAGCTCACTGCCTTGTTGTCGATTGACCTGAAATAATTTTTGTGATGTCCAAACACCAAAGACAATACTTAATACAACCGCGATGACTAAACAGCTCGCGGCAACCAACGCGATTTGGGTACGCACTGACGTTAACTGCACTATCGCCATTCAATGTTATCCTCAAAATGTTTTAAAGAGTATTAGCGTTAAATTAGCCGCTTGCCAGTCGATACCAGACTTAATTTTTTGCTCTGTACAAGCCGGTCAGGCAATCTTTAGTGGAGTCCCTGCTCGCTTCCTTTTATACTAGGATTTTTCGGTTGGTATCCCCCTTGCCCTTTGAATATTTAGCATTACTGGCAGCTGCATGTTGGGCTTTTGGTAGTCTACTCTCAGCTCAAGCAGCCACGCATCTTGGGGCCTTTGCGTTTACCCGCTATCGTATGCTGATCGCCATGTTACTGCTGTGGGCACTGGCTTGGGTTAATGATGGCTGGCAAAGTCTTACGCTAAACCATATTGGATTATTAGCGTTGTCTGGCACTATCGGTATTTTTATTGGTGATACTGCGCTCTTTGCGGCGATGAATCGATTAGGGCCGCGGCGTGCCGGCGTTCTCTTTGCTACACATGCGCTGTTCTCGGTATTGTTAGCGTATTTTTGGCTAGGCGAAACGCTCTGGGGTTTAACCTTAGTGGGCAGTACACTGTTGGTCAGTGGCGTTATGATTGCGATCCTTTTTGGCAAACGTAAAACTGAGCTACATCGTTGGGAGAATCAGCAAACCGGTTTTGCCAGTGGCGTCGCCTTAGCGTTATTGGCCGCGATCTGTCAGGCGGTTTCTACATTAATGTTGAAACCCTTAATGCTCACCAATATCGACGCGATTGCAGCCTCTGCAGTACGCATGAGTACAGGTTTTATCCTGCACCTCGCCATTTTTTTACTCGGGTTTACTATTGCACGCAGTCATTTACCTCTAACACGACGGATCTTTTGGTTAGTGGCAATAAATGCCACCTTGTCGATGGTACTGGGCATGACCTTTATATTAGAAGCGTTAAAACATGGCGATGCTGGTATGGTTGCCATGTTATCTTCGGTCAGCCCAGTACTGGTTTTACCCATGCTTTGGCTGGTCTATAAACGCACACCGGCGTGGGGCGCGTGGATAGGTGCATTATTAACCGTGTTGGGAACGCTGTTTATTTTGCAGCGCTAACAACGCAATTCGCCTCGCTTGCACCTTAGGTGCCAATGATGCCGCCATCATCCTTAGTAATCACCACCGTAGCAGAGCGGGGGCGTTGCCCCCCTTGATCTGGCCAATGACTACTAAACGCAGTGGGCCCGGAGCCTTCACCAGGATGTTGAATATTCACAAAAAGCGTTCTACAGTCAGGCGTCATCACCACGCCGGTCACTTCACACCCCACTGGTCCGACTAAAAAACGTTTAATGCGATGCGTTGCCACATCGGCAACTAACATTTGATTATGACCAAAAATGCCATCACGCAATTGGCCACCTGACATATCAGTTTGGATCCACAGCAGACCATTAGGATCAAACCAGAGGCCATCTGGCGACGCATGATGATTCTCTGCCGTTAGGCTAACATTATGCTGCGTTGTCGCCGTGCCAACTTCACCACTGAGTAAGAAAATGTCCCACGCAAATTGGGTTTCACTCGCTTCACGCCAACGGATAATATGCCCTTGGGTGTTATTGGCTCTGGGGTTCGCCGCATCACGTTGCGTTTCTTGCCGCTGATTATTATTCGTGAGTGTAAAATACACCTCGCCGGTATCAGGATGGACAGCGCCCCACTCTGGCCGATCCATCTTTGTAGCGCCCATAATATCGGCAGCTAAGCGTGTATTTAATAATACCTCGGCTTGATCGGCAAAGCTTACCTTGGCGACAGCTGCTCGGGAGATAAAATTCACGTCGTTGATATCTAATGGCAGCCATTCACCGCTTCCATCCTCGTTAAAGCGTGCGGCATATAAGGTGCCACTGTCGAGCAAATGTGGTCCAGCCGACGCCGGTTCATAAACAGCGTTACTAACAAATTTATAAATATACTCAAAACGGGCATCGTCACCCGAGTAAGCTACTAAGGGTTTACCGGCTTCTGCTTTGGCAAAAATAATTCCTTCGTGCGCAAAGCGCCCTAGCGCAGTATGTTTAATTGGGGTGCTATTTGGTTGAAAGGGATCGATCTCAACAATCCAACCGAAGGTATTGGGCTCATGTCGAAAATCAGCAGTGGCTTGCTCAGCTAAGGTAGATGCATTAAAACGCTGTAACAGCGGATCCTCGTCTGCAGCGCTTTCCCAATGCATGGAACTGTGCTCAGCGGGTATACTGTAACGTCGATGTTCTCTAGGCATCTCGCTATCACGATTAACAAAAAGATTGGCCCAATTCTCTTCACAGGTAAGGTAAGTACCCCATGGCGTCACACCATGGGAGCAATTATTTAAGGTCCCGCGAGTCGCCACCCCTTCAGGACTGTAGGCTGTTTGCACTTTAAGATGGCCACGTACCGGCCCCATTAAGTTCATGGGCGTCATCCCCGTGATACGTCGATTGTAATGGCTATCTTGCACTAACTGCCATTGGCCATCGGGAGATCTTTTAATATGTGCAACACTCACCCCATGAGCGGCAAGCTCTTTGTTGACCTGCTCGGCTAAGCGCGGTAACGATGTATTCACCTGATGATGTAATAACGTGGGATCACAATACTCATGATTGATCACAAGCAACCCCTCGGCTGAGTTTTGCCCTCCCGTTTGCACATCAATAGGAAAAAAATGCATACCATCATGATGCGAACCCAGTTGCATGGCTTGATCAGCTGCACTATTGCTACCGTCAGCGCGATATGCAGGTGCCCCCGACAGCAAGGGCGTACCCCAAGGTAAAAACGGTTTTGCGCTATAGCCTGCTGGCACGGTCACCTGATCTAAGCGATTAGTCGCTATCGCATCAAAGCCCAACAAGCCTTGCTTAACGGCAGCAGCAATAGGATTTTCACGGGGGCTGCACCCCAGTACACTGCTGCCCAGAAAACTGCCAAGGGCTAATGTCACTGCGCCTTGCAAAAAGCGCCGTCGATTTAACCGTTTGGCTAAAATGTCCTGAAAGTCAGGATTAGCTGAAAAGTTTGCTTGTGGCTCTATGCCAGAAATATCGAAATCAACAGTAGGCTTATTCATAGGGTATTGCGCCATTATGTTCACCATAAATGCATGAACTTAACAGCGCAACTTTACAGTTTTATGATCATTCGCCGGTGTTGTGTCTACTCACACCTTAAACCGTAACACCAAACCGTTTAACGAAACGGCCAAATTTGACAGTTCGTGCGCTGATGCGCTGGTTTGATTAGCGCCCGCAGAGGTTTGCGTAGATAAATCACTTATCGTCACAATATTACGATCAATTTCTCGTGCGACTTTAGCTTGTTCTTCCGCGGCGCTGGCAATCACCATATTACCATCGTTCATTTCGTTAATTTGCTGAGTAATTTTTACCAATGCCTTGCCCGCTTCATCGGCAATCGCTTGTGCTTCGCTGGCGGTTACGGAACTGTGCTGCATCGCTTTAACCGCTTCTTGGGTGCCCCCTTGAATACTAATCACCACTTGTTCAATTTCTTGGGTAGATTGCTGTGTTCTTCTGGCAAGTGCGCGCACTTCATCGGCTACTACCGCAAATCCACGCCCGGCATCACCAGCACGCGCAGCTTCTATCGCAGCGTTAAGCGCCAATAAGTTAGTTTGTTCAGCAATGGCCCGTATCACGTCTAGCATTTTACCAATGTCTTTGGCTTTTTCTGCTAAACCACTCACCACCGAGGATGATAAGCGGATCTCATCATTCATACGCGTTAAGGCGCCCAGTGTCGCTTGCACTTGCTGTTGGCCTTGACCAGCGATCTGCACAGTTTTGGCAGAATCAGCCGACAATTTATTTGCTGTTTGTGCCACTTCATCTACTGCACTACTCATTTCCGTAATCGCGGTAGCGGCTTGTTGAATCTCATCATTTTGTTGCTGCAAGGCGCGTGAGCTATCCTCAGTGACCATATTAAGCTCTTCAGACGCAGAAGCTAACTGCGTTGCCGAATCGGCAATGCCTTGAATAGCATCCCGCAATTTTAATTGCATGGTTTTAAGCGCGCTCAATAATTTGCCGGTTTCATCGCCACGATCAACCTCAATAGCGCGAGTAAGATCTCCCTCTGCCACCGTACTGGCAAAATCCACCGCTTGCTGTAAAGGCTGCGTAATACTTTTTGTAAGTAATGTTGCAACAATTACTGCAACCATCACCGCTAGTGCAATAGCAATAAGGGTTGCTGTAAATGCCACATTGTAGGCGGCCGCACTCTCAGTGGCACGCTGTGTGGCAAAATCAGTATTAATCGAAGTAAGCTCAACCAGCTCACGATTTACATCGTTAACAACAGGATTGATACGCTCGGTTAATAACGTTGTCGCCGCCGCCGCATCGCCCTGTTGGTAAAACGCCACAAACTGTTCTTGCAACACTAAGTATTGTTGAGAATGGTTTGCATAACGTTGGTAAGCTTGTCGCTCTTCATCAGATGCAATAAGTTTTTCGTACTGTGCTTGGGCTTCTTCTAGCTGTGTTTTAATGTTAATGATTTCTGTGAGCGTACTATTAAGCTCAACCGGATCCGTGATAATAGCCACCCTAAGCGTAAAAGCGCGTAGCCTTAAGAAATGATGATCAAGTTTCGCCACGGTAACAATACTTGGAATGGTGTTAGTTTCAATCTCTGTCGATACTGCACGCATCTCGCGCATATTATTAATGGCAAATAAGCCAAGCATTACAAGAATTAACGTCAGAAGCGCAAACCCTGCCGTTAACCGTTTTCCAATACTGATATTTCCCATAATGACCTCGGTGACGTTGCAACAGTAGTGATGTTTGCGGCATCATAAGGCAAACAATTTTCAATATCTAGAGGACAGATAGGACAAAATTAAATATATTTTTTTGATTTCTCCCACTTTAAATATTTGACTTCTTGTTTGTATCTGCTTACAAAACAAGCAACAGAATGAGTAGTCATAATATTCTCCGACAAAAAAAGCGCTAAGCCGTTGATATCTCCCAAACATACCGCAAAGCATTTATTCACGCGAAATGTATTGCTGATCTGGCGGTTAATGATAAAGTGCGAGCAAGAACATTATTGAGGATCAACGACTATGCAATGGCAGGTGCTTACCTTCAGCGAGTTAGACACCCAGACCCTTTACACCTTGCTACAATTACGAGTAGATGTGTTTGTGGTCGAGCAAAACTGCCCCTATCCTGAATTGGATGACAAAGATTTACACCCTGAAACCCGCCATATTCTATTAAAAAAAGGCGATAAGGTGATTGCCTACTCACGAATCTTGGCACCTAATGTCAGCTTTGTGGGTTTTCCTGGTATAGGACGCGTCTGTGTATCGCAAACCGCCAGACGATTGGGATTAGGTAAAATTCTAGTAGAAAAAACCCTCGCCGAAACCGCTGCTTTATGGCCCCATACAGATATTCATATTTCAGCACAGTGCTACTTGCAACGTTTTTATCAAGAATTAGGCTTTAACGCTGCCAGCGAGCCTTATTTAGAAGATGATATTCCGCATTTAAAAATGATCAAAACAGCCGAATAAGCTTGGCCTGTCTTATGCAGCAACATAACGTGGCGTGCTTTTGGCTTACCACGTTATCGAAGGATGATGACATTTTACTTATGGCACGCCAACTTCAAAGGTTAACGTAAGCGAGGCTCTTTCGTTGTCTGCTAACGCTGTAACCGTATTGGCCTGATAGCTTGCCTCTAATAAATAACGTCCTGCGTATTCTGGCGTAAACTGCAGCTTGCCCTCAGCATCACTCTCTAGTGCAATCCGCGCTGCATTATTACGGTATAACTCACCTTCACGAGATAACTCTACTTTTACGCCCGCGGCAGGTTTGCCTTCTACTAATAGCTGCCACTGTATTGTATCTTCTGCCACATAATCTGCTGGATGAGTCACAAAATTCACTTCAAACCCTTCACCTTTAGGGGTGATTGCCGTGCGATTAGGCGCGTTGACCGTTACAACTGCCAAGGCTTTACTTTGGCTGCGGCTGGTTGTGATCTTGGTGGCCTCTTTAGGCAACTCACTGCTTGCCGCTTTTTTATCTGCCATAATGCGTTTACGTTCGCCATTGACTTCAAACAGGGTGAAATATCGGGGTGCACCGCCGTTTTCAATTAAATAGGTTCCTTCCGCCACGAGCTGATGATCAGCCTGTGACTTACGCTTACCTTGATAATGTTGCGCAAACGGTTGAGATTGACCATCGGGAAAAATAATACGCAAGCTATCGGGTGAAACGCCCTTATCTGCAACAAATGTCATGTTCGCTGCGGATACATCTACCGAAATCCAAGTATCTTCACCCGATAACACAAAGTGACTGGGCATCACCCATAAGGTATGCGCCAATACAGACTGACTAGACAGCGTAAAGATTGCAGCAAGTAAAAGCTTTTTCATTCGATTTCCTTTTAAATAATATAGAAGACACACACGTATTACGTTAACCTTTGATGGCTATTTGATGGCTATTTGATGGTGAGCACTAACTCGCCTAACTCTTCCAACGCAGCAGCACGGAGCTGGTAAGGCTTACCATTGAGTTCAAACGCTATTTTTTGCAAACTTCGCCCACCTTGTTCCCGCGACGCTTCTACATAGAGCGTATATTTCCCCTCAGGTAACGCTTGGCCATTATCATCTTTACCCTGCCAATGTAGGCGATACTGACCTGGCGAACGCGTTGCGCCTGTCATAGCATCAACCAAGGCGGCATCACTGCGCCCCAGTTTGCGCCAAAACCGCCGAATATCTTTTAACCAATCTGGCTCTTTGCGCCAAAGCGCCACGAGTTTCACGGGTTCTTGCTCAGCATTCTCGATCCAAACAGCAACATAGGGTCGATAGTATTGCGCAGTTTCAATCTGCGGAATATACACATTAATTTCTGCTTCTACTGCCTGTAATGGGCTACAGGCAAGCAATGCGATTGCAATACAACTTTGGGGGATCCTTCTCATTGTGCGTGATTCTCCTAGTACAATTAATGTAGCGATATTAGGTAAGCTAAAACTGCCATCATGCCGCCAAGCAACGCCAGGCCATTACCAATAGATTTCTTGGAGGGCATTTTTAACAATAAATAAAAGCCCGTTAAGGCAAAAAAGAGGCAAGCTATTGCGGTAATATCAATAAGCCAGCGCCAGAGTAAACCGCTATCACGACCTTTGTGCAGATCATTGAGCAAGGCTAAATAACCACTAAACTTCTGTTCTAACTCAATTTCCTGATGCTTAAAATCGACAATCGCCAACGCATAACCGGCGGGTCTTTTAAAGTTCAGTTCAAGGGTGAATTCATCCGAATCAAAACGAGATTGCCAACTCACCGCTTTTACCCCCTGCCCGAGTAACCATGTCGCTAACGCGTCGGTGTACGTGGCTTGTTCGGCAACTGTAGGCCAGGTACGCAGCGTTTCAGGTAAAGGGTACACGCTGATACTTTGCGTTGCGCCAAGCTGACTTTGCCATTCAGGATGATTCAGTGTGATTCCGGTTACTGAAAAAAAGAGCAGTAATAGTAATACCCACATAGCACTGTAAGTATGAGCCACTCGCATTAAACGATTAAATGCGCCTTTTCTTTTTACACCCGAGTTTTTATTCAGCATGGTCTTTCACGTTAAACGTTCAGCATTAAACACGCTTTGGCGCGTACCTATTTAGGCTTATGATAATAATTCTCAATTACAAAAGCAAATGATAATAAGTGTTATTTGGCTTTAGTGATAAAGGAAGTGTGATGATTCATCATGGAATAACTTGTGCTGTTGATTTAGCACACCTTATTTATAAATGACAAAAACAAACCACCCGCCAAAGGCGGGTGGTTTAAATCGGGATACGTTATGTTGGAAGGTCAGCGTGAGACTTTACTAACAACACGTTCTTAGAAACGGTAACGGAAGCCCGCTTCTATCGCGCGTTCTGGACCAACATAAATACCTTGGCGTAAACCACTGATATACTGTTTGTCAGCAATATTTTTCACCGAACCATAGACGGTTAAGCCGTCTAATACGGTGTACTGTGCCAGTAAGTCGTATACGGTATAAGCAGGCAGTAATCCGCCCCAAATACCGCCAGCCGCATTAGTTGGAATCGCTTCAATATTGGTTGGATCGGCATATTGCTCACCACGATGATGCGCCATTAATGCCACACTGAACGCCTCCGCGCTGTAGCTAAGAGCAACGTTAGCTAACAATTTAGGGGCATAGGGAATCCGATTACCAGCATTTACGCCAGTTTTAAATTCTGATGTTGGAACCCAGGTTGCGTTTGTATCTAACCGGAAACCACCACCAAAATCGTAATTAAACACAAACTCCATACCGGTGTGTTTTGTTTCGCCGGCATTAGATTGCGATAAATTCGGATCGCTGTTGCCTGTTACCACCTGGTTGGCAAAATCCATGTAAAAGGCTGACACTTCATAAGCAATAGCGCCGATTGTGCCGCGTAAGCCCGCTTCGTAATTAACAGAGCGTTCGCCATCTAATTGCTGATCGGTTAAACCATCGAGTGCCACACCATTAGACGCTGGCGAAAACGCTTTATACACGCCACCGTACAGCTGCGCATTGTTGGTTAGCTCATACGTCGCGCCAACACCGGGTAAAAACTCCGTATTGGTAGTTTTGGCACTGTCACCATTTTGCGTCAAAATTTCACGCTTTTGCTCGTAAGATTCAACCCGTAACCCTGGCGTAACGGCCAACTCATCGGTAATTTGCATCCGTGTTTGTGCATAACCGGCTACGCTAGTGGCAGAATCAATAATATGCCGATCATTATTGCCTGAGCGATCCGCTGCACGTGTTGCCCGAATACGCGTGTCATTTGACTCTTCTTCCATTACACGTAAGCCAAATTCTGAGGCGGCAGCATAACCGAATAATTGCTGATCAAAGCTCAAACGGCTCTCAATACCTAACCGTTCAAAGCCACGATTATTACCCACGATATTATCGGTATACACCCAACGCCCCGCCGTGTTCGACGCAGCCGTATTCGCATCGTATCGCCAATAATCTCGGGTAGTCGTACTCCAATATACTAGGGTATTCAGTTTG
>Ga0209812_10000563_pt1 | contig 32865 bp, 27 predicted proteins | sample JI71714BDNA_FD_187502 | JGI IMG/M metagenome (GOLD analysis project Ga0209812, IMG submission 187502) | Wastewater effluent complex algal communities from Wisconsin, to seasonally profile nutrient transformation and Carbon sequestration -... | ecosystem: Engineered > WWTP > Effluent > Algae...
ACGATATTGCCTGCAGCATCAACAACACTAAAGTGCGTAGTCTCTTCACTTTCCTTAATAACACCCGCATTCACTTCTTTGCTATTGCCTGCTTTATCTGGGCTGTAATCACTCATTCTTTGTGCTAGATACGCATCACTAATCATCGTTTTTACAGGTACTTTCCAGAAGTCTGGGTCACCCATATGTTCAGCACGGTCTGCAAATGCCCTTCTCTCTGCTTCAATCATTAGTTGAACCGATTGAATAGTTTGAAATCCCATTTTTGCAACAGGATATTTTTCTATCATTTTCATCATTTGTGCCAATAAAATTCCTCCACTGCTGGGGGGAGCAAAGCTGACTACTTCGTGGCCTCTGTAATTGAATACAATGGGTTCTCTTAGCTTAGCAGTATAATTTTTTAAATCGGAATGCGAAATAATGCCCCTGCCTCTTTCCATTTCAGCAACAATCAAGTCTGCTGTTTTACCACCATAAAAGCCCAATGCACCTTCTTTTTGAATCCGCTCCAATGTATGGGCCAACTCTTTTTGAATTAAAGTATCACCTACTCTCCAACGATTCGGTCTATAAAAAGCAGTAGGTTGGGTACTAAATCTTGCAATGGCGTCTTTAATACTATTGATACTAGCTGCTTCTTTTTCAGTTAATACAAACCCTTTGGCTGCAATATCAATAGCAGGTTGAATAAGTACTTCAAAAGGTAGTTTGGCATAAGCATGTGAAGCAAACAAACCAGCAATCGTGCCAGGAATACCCGAAGCTAAATGACCATGCTGCGATAAATTAAGTTGGGCATTGCCATTTTTATCTAGATACATATCTCTAGAACCTTTTTCTGGCGCGGCTTCTCTGTAATCGATGCCAATCAACTCTCCATTGGTTTTTCTGGCCAATAAAAAACCACCTCCTCCAATATTCCCTGCATTGGGAAATACAACTGCCAATACCAATTGTGTGGCAATAGCTGCATCAAATGCATTGCCCCCTTTTTTCATTATCGCTGCACCAACCATGCTGGCTAAGGGATGCGCACTACTAACTGCTGCTTGTTTAAACTCTGCTCGTTTTACAACGGTATAATGATAAGGATCAATTTCTTTATTGGGTCCAACTATGGAAGCAATTTGTTGTCCGTTTGTTTGGTGAATGGTGCCCAACAAAACGAAGCCTATTAAATATTTTCTCATTCGGTAATTTACATTTTTTATCGGGTTTTCATTCCCTTTCTTCCTATTTTCATGGTTCATTAATGAACATATGAAGAAATTATTATTTGGACTTTTATGTCTTGGGTTCTCTATGGCAACGGTTGCTCAATCGGTACCAAGCCCCGAACAATTTTTAGGCTACAAAGTAGGAACTCGTTTTACGCGGCACCATCGCATAGTAGAATATGCTAAAACGGTAGCAAGTGCAAGACCAGATATGGTTAAAGTGGAGAAATACGGAGAAACCAATGAGGGCAGGGAGCTGATGTTGGCCTTTGTGAGTACACCTGAGAATATGCAGAAGCTTAATCAAATTCGCATCAATAATTTGCGCATGGCTGGTTTAGCCAAAGACAAAGCTGCACCTCAAACAGACAATGCGCCTGCTATTGTTTGGTTAAGTTATAATGTGCATGGTAATGAAGCTTCTTCTTCAGAAGCATTTTTATTAACCATTCATGCATTAACAGACCCAAATAATGTTCAAACCAAAGAATGGTTAAAAAATACAGTGGTTGTGTTAGATCCATGTATTAATCCTGATGGAAGAGATCGCTATATTAACTGGTATAATTCGGTTGTAGGTAAAAATTATAATGCAGATCCCGCTTCTAGAGAACATGCAGAACCTTGGCCGGGAGGAAGAAGTAATCATTATAATTTCGACTTAAATAGAGATTGGGCTTGGCAAACGCAAGTTGAGACTCAACAACGCATAAAAAAATACCAAGAGTGGATGCCTCAAATTCACGTAGACTACCACGAGCAGGGTTTTAATGAACCTTATTATTTTGCACCTGCGGCGGAACCCATCCACGAAGTGATAACCCCTTGGCAGCGCGATTTTCAAGTAATGATTGGTCGCAACCATGCAAAGTATTTTGATCAGAACAATTGGTTGTTTTTTACCAAAGAAAGATTTGATTTATTGTATCCATCATACGGAGATACTTATCCAGTATATAATGGTGCAATTGGGATGACTTATGAGCAAGGTGGTATTAGAGCAGGCTTGGGAATTTTAAATGAAGACAATGATACTTTAACCTTGGTAGATCGTGCTGCACATCATTTTACTACGGGCTTGTCTACAATCGAAATTGCTTCAAAAAATAAAAGCAAATTACTATCGGAATTCAAGCAATTTTTTGATGATAGTAGATCTGGTAAAATTGGCGAATATAAAACCTATGTTTTTACTGCAAAAGATGAAAACAAAATGGCTGCGCTAAAAAAATTGCTTAGTCAAAATGGAATTGAATATGGCGTTCTTAGTAGTAAAACATTTAGAGGCTTCAACTATTTTACAGGAAAAGAGGACGCATTTACTGATGAGGGAAATCATATTGCTGTAAGTTCTTCTCAACCAAGAGCAGTAATGGCTAAAGTATTATTAGAGCCGAGAACAGTGGTGACAGATTCTAATACATACGATATCACTGCTTGGGCTGCATCTTACGCCTATGGAATTAAAGGATATGCGGTTAAAGAGAAGTTAACTGTAAACCCTGAATCAGCAAGTAGTACTGTTGTATCAGTCAACAGCAGCTATGGTGCTTTAGTGCCTTACACATCATTCAGTAGTGCTAAAGTATTGGCTTATTTATTAAAGAATGGGGTGAAAGTGCGTTTTGTTGAAAAACCATTTACTTATAAAAATAAAAATTACGATAGGGGTACACTGGTTGTTTTAAAGACCAGTAACCAACAAAATTGGTTAACGGTATTAAACAATGCCTGTACTCAATTTAATGTTCAAGCTGATGCAGTAGAAACAGGCTTTATGGACAAGGGTTCAGACTTTGGTTCGCCTGATATTAAAAATATTGCAGCAACACCCAAAGTTGCCATGTTAACTGGTGAGCAAAGTTCTTCTTTAGCTGCAGGGGAGGTTTGGCATTATTTCGATAAAATTTTGGAATATCCAATTACACTTTTGAATGCAGTGGATATTGCTCGGTACAATTTAAAAAATTATGATGTTGTAGTTATACCCGATGGTAATTACAGAAGCTTGGGCGAAAAAGCCACAGCTGATAAATTGAAAGACTTTGTTCGTGGGGGTGGAAAAATCATTGCTCTTGAAAATGCAATGGCTTTAATGAGTAGATCAGATTGGGGAATTAAACTTAAGGAAGCCAAGCCAGACAAAGCAGAAGATTCTGTAAAAAAATACGCAAACAGAGAAACAGATTATATCACTAATTCTATTCCTGGAGCCATTTATAAAGTTGATTTAGACAATACGCATCCTTTGGCTTTTGGATATCCTGATTTTTATTATACACTTAAGCAAGATGGCAATGTGTATGAAATGATGAAGGATGGTTGGAACGTGGGCACTATTAAAAAAGAAGCCTATGTTACAGGATTTGCCGGTGCTAAATTAAAGCCCAGCTTAAAAGATGGAATGTTGTTTGGCGTGCAAGATATGGGTGCAGGAACAGTAGTTTATATTTCTGAAGATCCATTATTTAGAAACTTCTGGGAAAATGGTTATTTGTTAATTGCTAATGCAGTTTTTTTAGCAGGTAAGTAATCGTATTTCTAACCAGTTAATAGAAATTGCTCAATAAATAGTAAAAGGGTTAAGGATAAAGTAAAGATACTTTCCTTAACCCTTTTTTATTATTATGATGGATGGTCTTAGATTCTGATATTTAATGCCAACATATAGTTTCTTCCAGCCATTGGGTAATAAAAATTCTCTGTTATAACACCACCTCCAGCAAAATAGCTAAATGTATATCCATTGGGCTCATACTTTTTATTATAGAGGTTATTCAATTGAAAGATTATTTGCGCTTCCTTTAGTACTTTATTCTTTATAGTATAAATAGCTCTAAAGTCTTGTGTATAAAATCCATTCAATTTTCTTTGTTCATTTTGGGTATTATCTAGGTACTGTTTGCTTACCCACTTATTTAATAAACTCAGTTCCAGTTGTTGAATGGGAGTAAAATTGATACCCATTGCTGCAACTAAAGATGGTGAAAAAGAAATGTCTTTATTCTGGTGCTCAATACTAAGTTGACCACCATTATCATAATCGTCTATATATTCATTAAACGACTTGATTTTATTCTTGCTAAGACTCAAATTTCCATTGATATTTAACCAACTTTTTAAAGAAGCTGCTGCTTGTAATTCTATTCCTGCTCTATAACTATTGGGTATATTGGTTCTGGTATAGGCACCTACATCATTAATGGCACCAGTTAATACCAATTGGTTATTGTACTTCATATAGTAGGCGGTTAATCCAAATGAGTACCGGCTATTTTTTTGTTCAATCCCTAGTTCCCAATCATGTAATGATTCATGCCTAGGTTGATTCAATAGACCAGCCTGAAAATCATCTCTATTGGGTTCTTTGCGTGCTATGGCATAACTGAAATATCCATTCCAATTGTTTTTGTTATAGGCAATACCTGCTTTTGGGTTAAAGAAAGTAAATGATCGATTGATATTCAATGTTGGATTGTCACTGAATCCATTCATATTATGCTTAACTGTTCTAAGTTGTAAGTCTGTAAAAAGGGAAATGTTTTTTGCTATAGGGTATTGCCATTTTGCATAAATATTGGCATCGTTTTTTGTTGCTGGTAAATCATAGTATTTATATCCTGTGGGTACTGTTCCAACTTCTATAAATGGAATGGTGCCGAAATGACTTCCTTTGTAAACAGACCAACCTCCTCCTACAGTAATTTCCTGTTTATTTTTCTTGTATTGCAACGAAATGATTTGTCCGTAAAAATCATTATCCAACCAACGCTGTCTTACTAAATTGGTCCTGGTGATGGTGTTGCCAGCTACTACCTGATTGGGAAGTCCATATCTAGAAAAGCGTTGGTCTGCTTTGTATTCTTCATAATAGCCATTTCCTTTTGTTAAAAAGAATGCGGTGTTAAATGACCAATAATCGTTGATAGCAGTATTGTAAAATAATTGATAATGAGTTTGGGTGTAATTATCGGTTTGGTTTTCGTAAGGGCTCCCTGCTTTTTCCGTTCCAGCAGGATTATTCGTACGATCGGTTTTTAATAATGACTCCGCTACACCATACCATGCTTGATAAGTTTTTTCTTTACCTGAGAAAACATTCAATCTAATTGATGATTTTTTATTGAGGTATGCTGCACTAATATAAAATGATTTTAAATCGCTATTAGCCCGGTCTATAAATCCATTACTGGTTATTTTACTAATTCTTGCATCAACAATAAAATGATTACCGATTAATCCTGTGCCTACTTTGATGGTATTTTTAATGGTATTAAATGAACCAATACTATTGTTGAATTCTGTATATGCTTTACTATTAAATTCGTTGGTACTCATATTGAGTGTGGCACCAAATGAGCTGGCTCCATTAGAGGAAGTTCCTGCTCCCCTTTGAATTTGTATACTATTTACCGAAGAAGAAAAGTCGGGTAGGTTTACAAAAAATGTACCCATACTTTCTGCATCATTATAAGGAATTCCATTTAAGGTTACATTGATTCTAGTTGCATCGGTTCCCCTAATTCTAATTCCTGTGTAACCTACACCATTCCCTGCGTCTGCATTAATAACCACGGCTGGTGTTTGATTCAATAAAAAGGGAATATCGGTACCTAGATTTAATTTAGTAATGGCCGATTTATTTAAATTGGTTTTGGTAAATGGAGAGCGGTCGCTTGCCCTGATGGCTTTAACTTCTAGTGGTTGAAGAAATAATTGAAAAGGCTTTAATTCAAAAATATGCACTTGGTCTAAATTGGAGGGAATGGTAAAACTGCCATTTTCGAAACCCACACTACTAATGTTAAAATTGGTTTTTTTAAAGGCTTTTATAGTAAACAACCCTTGCTCATTGGCACTAATTTGTTGGTTACCGAAACTGATAGTAGCTCCTGGAATTGGTTTGCCATTACCTTTTTCTACTACTTGACCTTTGAATGTGTTGGAACTTGTTTGTGCAGCAATCAATAAGCTTAAAAGCATGATTGCTGTTGTTCCCATAATTTTTTTCATTTTTTAAATGGTTTAAAAATTAAATAATGGGAACAGGGAAATGCAATAGGAGAGGTATCCGAAAAAAATGTATCACCTTCCCTTCGCAGGAATTACCCTGTTCAGGTTCAACGGGTATTTCTCAGCCGAACAGTTGTTCAGCACCCCGAGGACGTAGCAAAAATAGTTCTTTCTTTTATAAAGAGGGTGTAACTTTCTACTTGTTCAATCGTTTTTATAAAAAACCTCACAATGAAGAAACAAATTTTACTCATTATAAGTGCCTTCATTTTTGCAATTGGCTTTGCACAAGATGAAAAAAAATTGGTATTTGATGTGAACGCTCAAGAGCGCAAAGTAGGTCCATTTAATGGTATTGAAATTTCAGGAGCCATTAATTTGTACGTATCGCAAGGAAAAGAAGAAGCAGTGGCTGTGAGCGCTAGTGAGCCAGAATTACTAGACAAAATTAAGACTGTTGTAAGAAACAATACCCTGTACATTTCTCTTGATACCAAGGGGATGAGCTGGAAGAAATGGGGCAATAATCAAATAAAAGCTTATGTGACTTTTACCGATTTAATCAAGTTAGAAGCTTCTGGTGCTTGCAATATCAAATCGGCCGGCAAAATGAAATTAACAGATTTGAAAGTAGAATTGTCAGGTGCCAGTGATTTTACTGGGGAACTTGAAATGGGTAATATCCGAATAGATTTAAGCGGCGCTTCGCAAGTCAATTTAAAAGGGACGGCCGATAAAGCAACTTATTTAGCAAGCGGCGCAAGCAGTATTAAGGCATTTGATTTTGCTGCAAATTTTTGTAAGATTGATGCAAGTGGCGCTTCCTCTGTTCGAGTTTTAGCAAATAAAGAAATTAGCGCAGAAGCAAGTGGAGCAAGCAGTATACAATATAAGGGCGAAGCAATTATTAAAGATTTCAATAGCAGCGGAGCTTCTTCCGTAAAGAGAAAAACCGATTAGAAATTAAATAATATTTGGTTGCTAAGCTTCTTAAACTTACTTTTGCAACCCATTACATCGCGAGATAGAGCAGCGGTAGCTCGTCGGGCTCATAACCCGAAGGTCGGAGGTTCGATCCCTCCTCTCGCAACAGCTTAAAGGCCCTTATGGGGCCTTTTTTTATGGGTTTAAGTTATAATAAAATAAACAGTTATTTGAACTGCCTTCACTGGCAGCAAGGAGATTGCCTAAATAATGATTAAATTGAATTGGTGAAAGCAGGTTTTGTAAATATTTTTGGTAAGCCCAACGCGGGCAAAAGCACCCTACTAAATGCATTAATAGGAGAGAAGATGGCTATTGTTTCTCCTAAGGTTCAAACAACCAGGCATCGTATCAAAGCATTTTTAAATAAACCTGGTGAATACCAAATCATCTTTTCTGATACGCCAGGTATTATTGACCCTAAGTATAAGCTTCATCAAAAAATGATGGATTCGGTTAAAGGTGCATTGGAAGATGCAGATTTAGCTTTATTAATGGTTGACGCGAATGATAATTTTGAGGAATGTGATGCCATTTTTGCTGCGTTGAAATTAAAAGTGCCGGCTTTACTTATTTTAAATAAAATAGATATTGCGGGCAATGGTAAGATTGCAGAAGCAGAAGCATTTTTTGCTAATAAGTCTTATTGTAAGCAGTTGGTAAAAATTGGGGCTCTTCAAAAATTACATCTAAATAAATTGTTAGCGGTAATTGTGAGTATGTTACCCGAAGGTCTTCCATTTTATAATGAAGACGATTTAAGTGATTTACCTACTCGTTTTTTTGTTTCGGAAATGATTCGCGAAAAAATTTATGAATTGTTTGCAGATGAAATACCATACCATTCTGCGGTTTTGGTGAATGAATACAAAGACAAAGGAAATATTATTAAGATTCAGGCAGATATTATTGTGCATAGAGAAACACAAAAAGCAATCATCATTGGCGAGAAAGGAATGATGATTAGGCAAATTGGTATTCAGGCAAGAAAGGATATCGAAGCCTTTGTACAGAAAAAAATATTTTTAGAGTTATTTGTAAAAGTGCGTCCTAAATGGCGCGACAATGACCTTCAATTAAAAGAATATGGTTATCAATAAATGGTAACTGATTACCTCAATAAGAATTACAAAAAATGAGTTACACCGTAGCAATTGTTGGAAGACCCAATGTAGGAAAAAGCACTTTCTTTAATCGTTTATTAGAACAGCGTAAAGCTATTGTAGATGATATAAGTGGTGTAACAAGAGATCGCCAATATGGTGTTGCCGACTGGAATGGAAAATCATTTAACCTTATAGATACAGGTGGATTTGTACCACAGAGTGATGACATTTTTGAAGTGGAAATTCGCAAACAAGTTAAAATTGCCATAGACGAAGCCAATGCCATCATTTTTATGGTAGACGTGGCAACAGGAATAACTGACTTAGATGAAGCCATGGCCGATTTGTTGCGCAGAAGCAGTAAGCCAGTATTTGTTGTGGTGAATAAAGTAGACAATGGAACAAGAGAGCTAGAAGCAACTGAGTTTTATAGTTTAGGTTTCGAACATACTTTTTTTATTAGTAGTATTTCAGGAAGCGGAACAGGAGATTTATTGGATGGAGTGGTTGCCAATATTACCGATGAAGAAGGTCAAGAGAGTACTATTGATAGTGAATTACCCAAGTTTGCCATTATTGGTCAACCTAATGTGGGCAAATCGTCTTTGTTGAACGCATTGGTTGGAGAAGAAAGAACCATCGTAAGTAATATTGCTGGTACAACCAGAGATACCATACATACACACTATAAACTTTTTCAGAAAGAGTTTATGCTTATTGATACCGCTGGTATCAGAAAGAAAAGCAAAGAGAAAGACGACCTTGAATTTTATTCAATCATCAGGGCCATCAAAGCCATGGACGAAGCAGATGTTTGTTTATTGGTGATTGATGCGCACAAAGGAATTACTGCACAGGATATTACCATATTTAGTTTAGCAGCAAGAAAGGGAAAGGGTATTGTTATGTTGGTGAATAAGTGGGATTTAATTGAAAAGGAAACCAACACAGCCCGTGATTATGAAAAATTACTCAAGCAAAAAATGGCTCCATTTAACGATGTACCTATTTTATTTATATCTGTAACAGAAAAAACCAGAATTTTCAAAGCCATTGAAACGGGGTTAGCAGTGTTTGAGAATCGCAAAAGAAAAATAGCTACTTCAACCTTAAATGAAGTGATGCTTAAAGCTGTGGAAAATTACCATGCTCCAGTAGTACGTGGGCATTCCATTAAAATTAAGTTTGTAACACAGCTACCTACTCCAGTTCCTTCTTTTGCCTTTTTTACCAATTTCCCGGATGATATTAAAATGCCATACAGAAATTACTTAGAAAACCAATTAAGGACGAATTTTGACTTTAAAGGGGTTCCAGTTCGAATTTTCTTCAGGAAAAAGTAAAAAAAGCAGGAAAAACAGAAAAATTTTAGGAAAATTTTGGCTTTAATACCCAAATTGCCCTATTTTTGCGACCAAATAAAAAAAACCAAAAACAAGTACAATGAAAAAAGTATTCGCAATTCTAGCTGTAGCAGGTTTAATGACTGCTTGTAACAACGCTGAAACAACTGAAGCAACAGCAGACACTGCTGCTGCAACTGTAGACACTGCTGCTGCAACTGTAGACACAACTGCTGCAATGGTTGATACAACTGCTGCTGCTGTTGATACTACCAAGAAATAAGTAAATACAAGTACTCGTTACAAATATTACTTCTTGCAAGAAGGTCCTCCCGATAACAATCGGGAGGATTTTTTTTTGTGCCAGTTTGTACCAAATATTGGGTTGTTGAACAGATGGCATTAATATTGTTTATTACTCCTTTTATTAATGGAAATTTTTCCATTTCATTTTTGTGACAATTTGACCCGAGTAGAATATGGATAAGCGTAAATTAATTTTTAAGTCTGAAGATGAGACCGATTTTATGCCAATTATTCCCATCAATGAACAAGAGGGGGATCTAGACAATAATTTGGTTATTCCAGATGAATTACCCATTCTCCCCTTAAGGAATACGGTATTGTTTCCGGGAGTAGTTTTACCTATAACCGTGGGTAGAGATAAGAGCATCAAAGCAGTAAGTGATGTTTATAAAACGGATAAACTTATTGGGGTAATTGCTCAGAAAGATGCCAATATAGAAGAGCCAGAGCCAAAAGATCTTTGTAAAATTGGCACGGTAGCAAAAATTGTTAAGCTCATTAAAATGCCAGATGGTGGTACTACAATCATCATTCAAGGTAAAAAGCGGTTCGAGTGGATGGAAATGCTGAGCGATGATCCATATTTCAAAGCCAGGATTCAACTTTTTACAGAAGCGGATGCACCTGATACGGAAGACTTCAAAGCATATGTAAGTACCATTAAGGATTTGGCTGCGCAAATTATTCAGCTTTCCCCCAATTTACCAACTGAAGCTTCAATCATTCTAAAGAATATTGAGAACCCTGCTTTTTTGATCAATTTTGTAAGTAGTAATTTAAATAGCGACCTACAAGAAAAGCAACAGCTATTAGAAATCAATGATGTAAATGAGCGTGCTATTAAATTGGTCCATATTCTTCAACGCGAATTACAATTTGCAGAATTAAAAGATAAAGTAACCAACAAAACCAGAACGGAATTAGATAAACAGCAACGTGATTATTTTCTTCAACAGCAACTAAAAAGTATTAAAGAAGAATTGGGGGGTGATACCAATGAAAGAGAGATTGCTGAAATGAAGAAAAAGGCCGAGACCAAAAAATGGCCTGAAGCTGCAAAAAATGCATTTAAAACAGGTATTCAAAAGTTAGAAAGAATGCATGCGTCTACTCCTGATTATTCTGTTGTGTATAATCATTTAGACTTGATGCTTGATCTCCCTTGGGACGAATTTACCAATGACAATTACGATTTAAAAAATGCAAAAAAAGTTTTAGATATTGACCATTATGGCATGACTAAAATCAAAAGCAGGATTCTAGAATACTTGGCGGTGTTGAAATTAAAGGGAGATATGAAAAGTCCCATCCTTTGTTTTTTAGGCCCTCCCGGTATTGGTAAAACTTCATTGGGAAAATCTATTGCACATGCAATTGGGAGAAAATACGTTCGATTGAGTTTGGGAGGCTTACACGACGAAAGTGAAATTAGGGGACATCGAAAAACCTATATTGGTGCAATGCCTGGTAGAATTTTACAGAATATTCGAAAATGTAAAACGTCTAACCCTGTCATGATTTTAGATGAGATTGATAAGATAGGTTCAGACCATCGAGGAGACCCGTCTTCTGCTTTGTTAGAAGTGTTAGATCCAGAACAGAATCATACATTTTATGACAACTATTTAGAATTGGAGTACGATTTGAGCAAAGTGCTTTTTATTGCTACTGCAAACAATTTGCAAAATATACAGCCTGCTTTAAGAGATCGGTTAGAGATTATTGATTTAAGTGGTTATGCTATTGAAGAAAAAGTAGAAATAGCTAAACGACATTTAGTGCCCAAGCAAAAAGAAGCGCATGGGTTGGCCAAAGTAAACTTTAAAATAAACGATAAAGTTTTAGAGAAAGTAATTGAGCAATATACCAGAGAAAGTGGGGTAAGAGAATTGGATCGCCAACTCGCTTCAATCATGCGTTTTCAAGCAAAGGAAATGGCCTTAAAGTCTAAAGTAAAATTGAATTTAACGGCTGCTGATGTAGAAAAGATTCTGGGTCAACAACGATACAGTAATGAGATTTATAAAACAACCAATATGGCTGGAGTGGTGGTAGGATTAGCTTGGACTTATGTGGGAGGAGATATTTTATTCATAGAAACCATTTTAAGTGATGGAAAAGGTGAATTGAAATTGACTGGTAATTTGGGTAATGTTATGAAGGAAAGTGCAACAACTGCTTTAAGTTATATTCAAGCCAATTATAAAAAACTAGGTATCGATCCTGAGTTGTTTAAGAATAAGAATATACATATTCATGTTCCTGAAGGAGCAGTGCCAAAAGATGGACCTAGTGCTGGCATTACCATGTTAACTTCCATTACTTCAGCTTTTACCGGACGAAAAGTAAAACCCTTCTTAGCAATGACGGGTGAAATTACATTGCGTGGCCAAGTATTGCCTGTTGGAGGAATTAAAGAAAAAGTATTGGCGGCAAAAAGAGCGGGTTTAAAAGAAATTGTGCTTTGTCATTTGAATCAAAAAGATGTGGCCGAAATAGACAGCAGTTTTATTAAAGGGCTACATTTTCAATATGTAAAAACCATGCAGCAAGTTGTTGATTATGCGCTTGTATAGTTGTAGTTTTAATATAGGATGACAACCAAGAAATTTGTAATAAGCCTATTTTTTTTCATTGCCACTGAGTCTTCTGCACAAACACTCGGTGGCAATGCTGTTTATAATTTTCTCTCTCAACCTAGTTCTGCACAAGTTGCTTCCTTAGGGGGAATCAATATTAGTAATCAAAGCAATGATGTTTCATTGGGTTTAAGTAATCCTGCTTTGTTAAGAAAAGGGATGCACCAACAAATAGCCACTTCCTTTAATGGTTTTTTAGCCGGTATCAGTAATTATAGTGCAGTTGCATCTTACTACCAGGAACGACACCAAATTAACTGGGGAATTGGATTGCAATATTTGCACTATGGTAATATTACTCAAACAGATGCTACTGGATCTATCTTAGGTACTTTCAAACCCAATGAATTTGCCCTTCAGTTATTGATGAGTAAGCAGTACAACAACCATTTTTATATAGGAGCAGCTGCTAAGTTTATACAGAGTAATTATGGGTTATATCGCTCTTCTGGGATTGCCATGGATATTGGGCTAACTTATTCTGATACTGTTAATCAATTTCAAGCTGCAATAGTCATTAAAAATATGGGCACCCAGTTAAGCACTTATGGTGGTTCAGCAAAAGAGGAATTGCCTTTTGATTTGCAAGTTGGTATAAGTAAAAGACTCGCTAATGCACCCATTCAATTTTCATTGACTGCACATAATTTACATCGATTAAATATTCTCTACAACGATACTGCTTTTAATGCATCGGAAGGCGATTTAAGAACGGCAGGATTTTTACAAAAAACTTTCGCCCACCTAGTTTTTGGTGCACAGTTTTATTTAAATGAAAAAGTAGAAATCAATTTGGGTTATAATTTTTTAAGACGACAAGACCTAAATATTTTCAATACTACCAGTGGCTTGAACGGATTGACTGCTGGAGCTGGCTTCATGCATAAGAAACTACATATTCGTTATGCAACCGGCTTTTACCAGCAGAAAGTATTTCATCAGTTTACCCTCAATTTCAACCTTGCAGGGAGACCACTTTGAGAAACCATCTTTTTAATGAATGGTTGATTTACTTAAAAATCAAATTTAATTCCTTGTGCTAATGGAAGTGTATTACCATAGTTGATGGTATTGGTTTGTCTGCGCATATATGCTTTCCATGCATCACTTCCGCTTTCTCTACCACCACCGGTTTCTTTTTCACCTCCAAAAGCTCCCCCAATTTCTGCACCACTGGTACCAATGTTCACATTGGCAATACCGCAATCACTACCATTGGCAGAAAGGAATAGTTCTGCTTCTCTCATATTCAACGTCATGATAGCAGAAGACAAGCCTTGTGGCACATCATTTTGCATAGCAATGGCTTCCTCTATATGGCTGTATTTCATTACATATAAAATAGGTGCAAAAGTTTCGTGTTGAACAATGGATAACTCATTGCGAACCGCTGCAATACATGGCTTCACATAACAACCACTTTCATAGCCGGTTCCAGTAACTACACCTCCTTCCACTAAAAATTGTCCGCCTTGTGCTTTACATTGTTCAATGGCATGTAAATACATGTTCACTGCATCTTGATCAATCAATGGCCCTACATGATTATAGGCATCTAAAGGATTTCCTATTTTTAATTGTTGGTATGCTTTTACCAATTTAGTAGTAAATGCATCGTATACCGATTCGTGTATAATTAATCTTCTAGTGCTGGTACAACGTTGTCCTGCAGTACCTACCGCTCCAAATACACAACCAATTAATGACATATCTAAGTCGGCATCCTTAGAAATAATGATGGCATTATTGCCACCTAATTCTAAAATACTTTTACCTAATCTTGCTGCTACTGCTGCACTTAATGCTTTACCCATTCTGGTAGAACCTGTTGCTGAAATCAATGGAATTCTGGTATCATTACTTAACCATTCACCCACTTCTCGACCACCTTGAATGAGGCAGTTTACACCTTCAGGAACATTGTTTGCAGCAAAAACTTTTGCTATAATATTTTGAACGGCCACTCCGCATAATGGTGCTTTCTCACTTGGCTTCCAAATAGTTGTATTTCCGCAAATCCAAGCTAAAGCTGCATTCCAACTAAATACTGCAACGGGGAAATTAAATGCTGATATAATGCCCACAATACCCAATGGATGCCATTGTTCATACATTCTATGTTGTGGACGTTCACTATGCATGGTTAAACCATACAATTGACGTGAAAGACCCACTGCAAAGTCGCAGATATCTATCATTTCTTGTACTTCGCCATACCCTTCTTGTAAACTTTTTCCCATCTCATAGCTAACCAGTTTACCCAGCGGCTCTTTGTTAACTCTTAATGCATCACCAATTTGGCGAACTATTTCTCCACGTTTTGGCGCAGGCCAGTTTCTCCATAATTTGGCAGCAGCTAAACTGGTTTGCATCAAAGCTTCGTAACTGGATTTATCTACAGAGGATACCGAACCTATTTTATTGCCATCAACCGGAGAAAAGGACTCAATAGTTGATCCAGTTGTATTGATCCAAATGGTACCAGAAGAAACTCCTTGATTGTGTTGTTGCAAACCCAACTGCTGCAAAAATTCCATAATATGATATTTTGCTGCAAAGTTACATCCTAAATGTGAATGGATCGTGGTTAACCAAGTTTTGAAACCGATAAAAGTTGGTCGTACACATTGTTGTAACTACTTCCAATTGGCACTTCCTTTCCAGAAATCCAAACTTTAGACTTACTGAATTTTTCAATTTTATGAATTGGTACAATAAATGATCGATGAACCCTTAAAAAATCCCTAGATGGAAGTTTATCGCTAATACTTTTTAAAGTCATTAATGTTAAAACAGGGGAGGGCTTTATATAAATTTTAATATAGTCGTCTAGTGCTTCAATTAACTCAATATCTTTTAAATTGATTTTCATTATTTCGTAATTCACTTTTACGAAAATAGAGTTGAGTTGTAATTCTTGTGAGCTTAAAAATTCAAGGTATTCTTTTGCTTTGTAGCATGCTTTTAAAAAACGGTCGTATTCAAAAGGTTTTAACAAATAGTCTACTGCATCAACTGAAAATCCCTCTACTGCAAAATCCTTGTAAGCGGTAGTGAAAATTACAATGGGCTTTACGGTTAAACTTTTATAAAATTGAAGCCCATTGATATCGGGCATTTGAATATCTAAAAATAAAATATCTACTTTATTTTGTTGTAGGTACAATCTTGCTTCATCGGTGTCGGTAAATGTTTTGTCTAGCGAAAGAAAAGAAATTTTGCTGCAATATTCTTTCACCACTTCTAATGCCAATGGCTCATCATCTATGGCTATACATTTAATCATGAAAGGGTATTAATTTCAAGGTGAACAATATAATAGCCATTTTCAGTTAGGTGGCTTAATTGGTGCTTTTCTGGATATAATAATTCTAATCTCCTTTTTACATTGTTAATGCCAATACCTGTGTTTTCCATCATATTGTTTTCTGAATGGACAATATAGTTTTTAGCATAAAAATAAATGGTATGATCGGTTACTTTAAGATTGATTTCGATACTGCTTTGTTCTTTGGTGCTTACCCCATATTTAAATGCATTCTCTACAAATGGAATAAAAATGAGCGGTGCAACCAATAGGGGAGCGGTATTTCCTTCAATATTAAAATTTACCTGAACTTTGTCGGTTAATCTTACTTGTTGTAATTCTATGTAATTGTGAATGAACGTTACTTCATTTTCTAGGGGAACTAAATTTCGTTCTGTCTCTGTAAGAATATAGCGCATAATGGCAGAAAGCTTCAAAACGGCGTGGGCGGTTTTATCACTTTTTACAATTGCTAATGAGTAAATATTATTGAGTGTATTAAAGAAGAAGTGTGGATTCACTTGAGATTTTAAGAAAGAAAGCTCAGTATTGATTCTTTCATGTTCTGTTTCTTTTCTATTTTGTTCTGTTTGTAACCAGCGTCTTACCACTTCTATACATGCACCAAATGTAATGACCAACAAAAATAAAACCGTATTAAAAAAATCGGCATAGGGTCTTCTTCTAATTCTTCCGAATCTGTTCCCTCTATTTATTCCCCTTGTGTTTTCAGTCACATTCAAAGGAATTTCAGGAGGGTAAATCATCATGGCCAAAGTACGCGGCACGTAAAGAAAGAAAAGTAAACATCCAACTAAACTAAGAATGTATAAAAACCATTTTTCTTTAATCAACAGTTTGGGAATTAATACCATGGTATTTAAATAATAGAATACCATGAGCATAATATTATTTAATACAATTACGGTGAGCATATGATTGCTCATGCTAAAATCTCTTAACCTGGGAAAAAACACCAGATAAGGGAGAAAGAAAAAGCAAAGCCAAGCAGCCAAATGTGCTACATATTGAATGGCCCTGTTTTTGTCTGAAATTGTATTGATCATAATGTTTGGTACCAATGGGTATATCCAAATGTAGGGTGTATGTGCTTTATTTAATCAAAAATGGGTTGAAAATAGGCTTATCATCGGTGAATTTCTGCGTATAAATGTTGAACCAAACCATCCGCAAGCCCTATTTTAGGAACATAAATCTCATCAGCATCTGCCCACCGCATAACATTAATATAAATTTGTAAAGCAGGAACAATAACGTCTGCCCGGTCGTTTCTGAGCTTATAAATATTGATTCTGTCTTCAAGTGTAAAGTTGGAAATTTCTTTATAGTAATCTTTCAATAAGTCTAAACTCAGGGGTTTACCGTCCTTCTTTTTGCTCAAAGAAAAAACCTTGTTGATATTTCCACCTGTTCCTATGGCTATAATTTTTTTATATCCTTTGGTGGCCGTTTTAATATAGTCTTTCATTTCATCCCATTTATAATCGCTTACCATATCTTTTAGTAGTCTTATGGTACCAATATTAAATGAATGTTTGAAAGTTAATTTGCCATCTGTAAAAAAAGTTAGTTCGGTACTACCACCACCCACATCAATATACATATAGCTATTGGCTACATCCATGTTTTCTGCTATATGGTTTTCATAAATAATGGATGCTTCTAAATCTCCACTGATTATTTCAATGGCCAACCCGGTTTCTAATTTTACTTTTCTGATGATATCTGCTGAATTAGACGCATCCCTCATAGCACTTGTGGCACAGGCAATTACTTCTTTTACATTGTAAGCATTTAATAAATGACTGTAGGCTTTCATGGTTTGGAGAATCATCCCTCTTTTTTCCTTGGAGATTTCTCCGTTGGCAAACACATCAAAGCCCAGTCGTAAAGGAACCCTTACCAGATTCAGTTTATTGAATTGGGGTTTGCCATTTTTGTCGTTGCTCACTTCAACAATCAATAATCTTGCTGCGTTACTTCCTATATCAATTGCTGCTAGCCTCACTGGTGGTATTGTTTTTTCTGAACAGGTAATGATAGGTCTCAATTTGAGACCTAATTTTCTTTTTTCCAACGAAAGGTACATAGTTGTTGGCTAATTCACTGTTCAGAATTCGGGCTTTTACATTGTCTCTTAACTGAATGTGGATAATATCAATCAATTCTTGTTTGATGATAGGGTCTGTGATTGGAACTGCCGCTTCTACGCGATGATTCAGGTTTCTTACCATCCAATCTGCACTAGATATATACACTTTTTCTTTTCCTTGGTTATGAAAAATCATCACCCTTGAATGTTCTAAGTATTCATCTACAATACTAATTGCTTTAACAGGCTGTTTAAATTTCTTTCTGTCTATTTCGGCACAAAAAATACCCCGCACAATCATTTCAATTTTAACCCCCGCGGCCCCTGCAGCATATAATTTATCTATTAAGCTGGCATCACTCAAAGAATTTACTTTTAAAATAATTCCTGCTGCTTTTCCTGCTTTTGCATTTCTAATTTCAGTATCTATCAGCGCATATAATTCATTGCGCATATTGGTTGGGCAAACCATCAAGGTTTTACAAGACTTCAAAAGTAATGGTCCAGCTTTCCAATTTTCTAAATAACGAAACATCTTATTGATGTCGTTCATGATATTTCTGTTGGAAGTAAGCAAGCAATGGTCTCCATATACCCTGGCTGTTTTTTCATTCAAATTACCTGTACTTACAAATCCATAATGCGTAGATCTAGCCCCTCTTTTTTTGTTAATCACGCAAAGCTTTGCATGGATTTTCATTTTCGGTACCCCTAATAACACTTTAACCCCTTCTTCTTCTAAAATTTTCTTCCACTCTAAATTGGCTTCTTCATCAAATCGGGCTTTTAATTCTAACATCACTACTACTTGTTTGCCATTTCTTGCAGCATTAATTAAAGCATTAATTACTTTTGAATTAGACGCCAATCGATATGCAGTTATTTTGATGGATAACACTTCAGGATCCATAGCCGCTTCTCTTAACAAGTCTATGATGGGGTCGAATGCATGGTATGGAAAATGAAGCATTACGTCTTGCTTCAAAATAATATCTGTAACCCTTAAAGAAGTTTGTAAAGATTTGGGAATAAAGGAAGCCCTACGGGTACTCTTATTGTTTAAGATATCCGGGAACTCCATGAAATGCCTAAAGTTGTGAATGCGGGCACCTGGAATAATATTGCTTTTCCTATTAAGGCTTAGTCTTCTGATTAAATATTCTAGTAAGCCTGGGTCCATTTCTTTGTCGTATACAAATCTTACGGGTTTCCCTTTTCTTCTGCTTTTTATTCCTTTCTCAATTTTTTCTGCAAAGCTGGTACTGATATCATTGTCTAGATCTATTTCAGCATCTTTGGTTACTTTAAAAACATGTGCTTCAAAAATGTCGTATCCAAAATAAGAGAAAATAACGGGTAAATTGAAACGTATGACATCTTCTAGTAGTATGATGTTTTTCTCCTCTTTTCGAGAGGGCAAAAGGATGAATCTTCCAACAGCTTTCGTTGGTATTTCTATCAGCGCATATTTTTGATGATAGGCAGAATTTTTTTTACGCATCACTACTCCTAAAAAAATACTCTTGTCTCTTAAGTAGGGTAGCTGCGGTAGGGTTTCTATCATTAATGGAATGATATTCGATCTTACTTCCTCGTCAAAAAACTTTCTGACAAATTGTTGTTGTGTTTTGGTTAGCTGCGTTTCTGTAACAAGGGATATTTTTTCCTTCTTCAATTCTTTTTGAATGCCATCCCAAATTCGGTTGAACTCATTTTGCTGTTGCAAAACCGTCATTTGAATTTGGTCTAAAATTTTTTGAGGATCTTCTTCCATGTACATATTGAGTTTCTTTCTTTTTTCTGAAAACTCAATCATGCGTTTTAATGTAGCAACCCTAACCCTAAAAAATTCGTCCGTATTATTAGAAAATATGCCTAAAAAACGAATACGTTCTCTTAATGGAACTGTTGCATCGTTGGCTTCTTGTAATACTCTGGCATTAAAACTAAGCCAACTAATATCCCTCTGAATCAAATGATTTTTTGACATGTTCAAATATACTTTAAACAATAAAAACGGAGTGTTAAGTCTTTACTATTAACTACGAGTAAGATTTTTTAATTTGCGCTATGATGCCTGTAGTAGAAAATCCTTCAACAATGGGATTAATCACTACTCTTCCGCCGTTTGCAATCACTTCTTTTGACCCTACAATTTGATCAATTGTATAGTCTCCACCTTTCACAATCACATCGGGCATCAAGGATTGAATGAGTGTTAAGGGCGTATCTTCTTCAAAAACAACTACTGCATCAACCACTGCTAAATTGCTGAGCATAATGCTTCTGCTGATTTCGTTATTGATTGGGCGTTCCGGCCCCTTTAGTCTTTTTACACTTAGGTCACTATTCACCCCAATAATGAGTATGTCTGCTTCTGAAGCAGCCTGATTTAAAGAAAAAATATGCCCTTCATGTAAAATATCAAAACAGCCATTACTGAATGCAATCGTTTTGTTATTTACTCGCCAAGCAGCTACTTGTTTTTTTAAATTTTCGAGGGTGAATATTTTATTAGGTATTGCGTTAGTTGCTTTCATTTGTATTTTTTTTGTTGTACCATGGGAGTAGACCTAAACTGATGAAGCCAACAATTAATACAATGATGAATTGGGCAAACCATTGCAGGGTTCCGTTGGCAAAACCCAGTTCAAATCCAATCCCGTTTTTCTCTAATACTTTAGCAATAAAATAGGCATAAGCACCAATTCCTCCTGGGGTGATGATCATACCGATGCTGCCAAATGCAAGGGCCGAAACTGCAGCGGCTATGCCCAAACTACTGGTGCCTGCAGTTGCATAAAGTCCTATCCAAGTACCCATAATATATAAGCCCCAAATGAGCACACTATAAATAAGAAAAAGTCCTTTTTGGTCTAATTGTCTAATGCTACTCAATCCTTCCCAAACTCCGGCAATAATTTTACTGAGTATGGTCACTATTTTATTATGAGGGAATTTTTTAATAATCAGTATAGTTCCTATTATAATAAATATCAATATAAATAAAATCAATCCAATTTTAAGGTAGGGGACAGGGGCATTTTCAGATTTAAATAGAGGCCCCAATAATTGCCCGGCATATTCACCTACCACATCAAATTGGCTTATCAGGGCAATTAGAAAAACCAACCCAAGAGAAATGACGTCGAATGCCCGCTCTATCAATATGGTTCCAACCAATTTGTCTGCAGGTACTTTTTCGTATTTGGCTAAAAGGGTGCACTTAAGTAATTCTCCCAATCTGGGAACTGCTAGGTTGGCCAAATAGCCCACCATTACTGCAAAAAACACATTGGGGGTTCTCGGAGTGTATCCCATTGGCTTCATCAAGATTTTCCATCTCAATGACCGAATAAAATGGCTGAGGGTAAGAATTAAGAAAACCGGAATGAGTAACCAATAATTGGCATTTTGGAGGGATTTCTTGAAATCTCCCCATTTTTCTGGGGGTATTTGCTGCATACTCCACCAAACTAAAAACAGGCCTAGGCCTAGAAAAAACAAGTATTGCAGTATAGAAAACCACTTTTTTCTCATATTTCAAAGATACCATATTTGGCTTTCTTAAGTTAAAAATGGCAGGGGGTGGGCTCCGTTTACCTATTTTAAAAGTTGATTATCAATCAAAAACGAATACAGTAGTGTATTTCACGCTATATTTCGTAACTTTGCAAACTTATTCAGGGTCAGGTTCTAAAAAGAAGTGTTCATGTCTACAAAGAAAAGGATATTATTTATTGCCACTGAAATGTCTCCGTATTTGGAATTGACGGAGTTTGCAGAAGTGATAAATAAACTTGCTATTAAAAGCAACGACAGCGGTTTAGAAGTGAGATGCATCATGCCGCGTTTTGGAGTGATTAATGAGCGAAGGCATAGATTACACGAAGTGGTAAGATTGTCGGGAATCAATGTTACAGTAGATAATGATGATCATCCTTTACAAATTAAAGTAGCTTCTCTACCTAATGCCCGTTTACAAGTCTATTTTTTGGAAAATGAAGATTTTTTCAAGCGCAAGCAAATTTTTCATGACGAAAACGAAACTTGGTTCGATGACAACGATTTAAGAACCGTATTCTTTTGCAAAGGCGCTTTAGAAACAGTTAAAAAATTCGGTTGGCCTCCAGATATTATTCACTGTAGTGGATGGATGAGTGGTTTAATTCCTGCTTATATAAAGACAGCCTATAAAAAAGAACCCGTTTTTGGAAATAGTAAAGTGGTATTTACCATTGGTCAGAATACATTTGAAGAGAGCCTTGGTGCCGATTTCTTAAAGCGAGCTGTAATCAATGTAAATATAAAAGACAAAGACTTAGATGCTTTTAAAGACAGCAATAATACGGCTATGTTTAAAGGCGGTGCTCATTTTGCGGATGCAATTTCATTTGGTTCAGATATCATAGATAAAAAACTGACCGATGAGTTTTCTAAAGTGAAGGGCAAAAAAGTAGTTCCATTTAAAGGATGGGATTCTGATTTAACAGAGTATTTAGAATTGTACAACGACCTTGCGGGTAAGTAAAACCAGAACATGTTAGCTAATTTTAGACTGCGTTTATCGCATATTTTTTTCCTACTTATTTTGTTTGTTTCAGCAGCATGTACCAGAATTACTACCACCGAATTAGGTGGCGGTCTAATTCCTATTGTAGATGGCGTGAATACATTTGACACCATCATGGAATTACAAACAGATACTTTTGAAGAAACAGATACCACTAGGGTATACAATTCTGATAATATGGTAATTGGTGCTATTACCAATGATCCACTGTTTGGAAGAACTTCTGCTGAATTAAATTTTGAATTGTCCCCTTCTTTTTATCCGTTTTTTGTACCAGGATCTAAAGACAGTTTGGTGATAGACTCTGCGGTTTTAATATTGAGCTATAAAGGATTTTATGGCGACTCAAGTCAACCGCTTCAGGTGAATGTTCAAGAAATTAGTCCTGCAACTCCGTTGAGTCCATTTATTAGTTACCCAGTTAATCATCCTACTGTATATCCAATTAATACCATTGGGAATTTAAATAATACCACTGCTATCGATATAAGAAGGCTAAGTGATTCTGTTAATAACAGATATGAGAACAGTAATAACCAGATAAGAATTCCACTTAGGTCAGATGTTGCTAGAAGATTTTTGAGAGATTATGATTCTACCAATGCATATAAAAATGATAGTACTTTCAAATCTTTCTTTAAAGGATTTTCTGTAAAAGTACAATCAACCAATCCTGCAAATGCATTGTTGTACGTGAATCTTTTAGATACCAATACTAAACTGGCATTGTATTATAGTTCCAGCAGTGCAGGTGCTACAGTTAGAGATACTTCTGTAACTTATTTTAAGTTTAATTCTGCTGCAAGTTCATATGCAAATTATATTGTAAGAAATACCGCTGGAGCAGAAATTAATAATCATATCACTACCACTTCCAAGCCAGATTCTTTAGTATATGTACAAAGTTTTCCTGGTACTTATGTTCGTATAAGAATTCCTAATTTGCAGGGGTTGAGCAATAGAATCATTCACCGAGCAGAGCTAGTAGCAGAGCAGGTTCCAGATGACAATAACTTGCTCACATTAGACCGCTATTTTCAAGCGCCTCGTTTGTTGTTATTAAGTGCATACGATTCTGCTAAAAAACAGAAAAGAAATATTCCAAATGATTATTTAGTGGGCAATTCTGGTCCTAATACTGTTGATTTTGGTGGGTTTAGAACTTTTAAATCAATCAATGGATATGATCGAGTGGCTGCTTATAATTTTATTATCAGTAGGTATATTCAGGGAATTGTTACCAGAAAAGATTCATCTTTCACGCTAAGACTTTCCGCTCCATCTAATGATTCTTTAAATTTTACCCCACCATATCCTAACAATCTGATATCTCAAATGTATTACCTCAATGCTGCTGTTGGAAACGAAGTAGCCAATGGTAGGGTAAGATTGGGAGGCGGAACGCATAGTAGATTCAGAATGCGTTTAAGGTTGGTATACTCAAGACTTTAATCATCTACAACCATTTAAAAACTATATTCAATGCCTTATTTATTTACTTCTGAGAGTGTTTCTGAAGGACATCCGGACAAGGTAGCGGATCAGATATCTGATGCGCTGATCGACCATTTTTTAGCGTTTGATCCACAGAGTAAAGTGGCTTGCGAAACCTTAGTAACCACTGGTCAAGTGGTATTAGCAGGTGAAGTAAAGTCTAAAGCTTATTTAGATGTACAGGAGATTGCTCGTGGGGTAATTCGCAAGATTGGTTATACCAAGAGCGAATACATGTTCGAAGCGAATAGCTGTGGTATTTTATCTGCTATTCACGAGCAGAGTGCCGATATTAACCAAGGGGTAGACAAGAAGAAGAAAGAAGAGCAGGGTGCAGGTGACCAAGGAATGATGTTTGGTTATGCCAGCAACGAAACCGAAGACTATATGCCATTGGCTTTAGACTTGGCGCACAAGATCTTAATTGAACTAGCTGCGTTGAGAAGAGAGAACAAAGCCATCAAATACCTAAGACCTGATGCCAAGAGCCAGGTAACTTTGGAATACGACGACAACAATCAACCCGTAAGAATCGATGCTATTGTAGTATCTACTCAACACGATGATTTTGATACCGAAGCCAAGATGTTGGCCAAGATTAAGAAAGACATCATTGAAATCTTAATTCCACGAGTTAAGGCCAAGTACAAGAAATACGCGAAGCTGTTCAATAAAGACATCAAATACCATATCAACCCAACAGGCAAGTTTGTAATTGGTGGTCCTCATGGAGACACTGGTTTAACTGGCCGTAAAATCATCGTAGATACCTATGGTGGCAAGGGAGCCCATGGTGGTGGTGCATTCAGTGGTAAAGACCCAAGCAAGGTAGACCGCTCTGCAGCTTATGCTACGCGTCATATTGCGAAGAACTTGGTGGCTGCTGGTGTGGCGGACGAAATATTAGTGCAAGTATCTTACGCAATTGGGGTAGCACAACCTACTTCTATCAACGTAAACACATACGGTACTGCTAAGGTAAACTTGACCGATGGTCAGATTGCGAAAATAGTAGAGGGCTTATTCGATATGCGTCCTTACTTTATTGAGCAGCGTTTGAAGCTCAGAAACCCTATCTACAGTGAAACTGCAGCATATGGTCATATGGGTCGCAAGTCTGAAACAGTTACCAAAACCTTCAAAACCCCAGACGGTAAAGAGAAGAAAGTAAAAGTAGAATTGTTTACTTGGGAGAAGTTAGACTACGTGTCTAAAGTGAAGAAAGCGTTTGGTTTGAAATAAGCCTTACTCAACTTTAAATAAAAAAATCGTCAAAGGCTGTAATTATTTACAGCCTTTTTTTTATATTCAAGGAATGAAAACCAGATTAATCGTATTTGGTTCGCTGGCAGCCTTGTTTTTCTTTATCCTACAAATCCAAGGTGCGAACTTAAAAACTGATGCCACTCCTTTAGGTATAATTAATTTAGAATTTGCCGACACAGGCGAACGTTTGAACGCTGTTTTGTTTGGCTGGTCCAATGCAGACGTAAAAGCCAATATCTATATTGATTTTGTATTTATCCCCTTTTATGTTTTGTTCTTTTCAACTGCAGCACTTGCATGCGCTGCTGCTTGGACAAATAATTCTATGAAGCACGCTGGAAAGTCTTTGTCAAAGGCAGTTTACGTTGTTGGTGCATTAGATTTAATAGAAAATAAAATCATGCTCGATAGTTTGGCAGGCAGCTTTTCAGACTTCACGTTAATGTTAACGAACTGGTGTGCAGGAGCTAAATTTTTATTGCTCTTGGTGGTTATACTGTATATTGTCATCAGTATACCATTCACCAGTTTTAATAAAAATAAATAATGGAGTCCAATCCTTGGAAAGTAAATGCGGAAAAACTTGTTTATCAAAATCCTTGGATTTCACTTACCGAATACGATGTAATCAATCCCAATGGGGGTAAGGGAATTTACGGAAAAGTACAGTTCAAAAATATTGCTGTAGGTGTTTTGGTTTTAGACGAACATCTTGATACCTACTTGGTTGGACAATATCGCTTTACCATTGATGCATATAGTTGGGAAATGCCAGAGGGCGGTTGTCCGGTGGGATTGGAGCCGTTGGAAAGCGCAAAGCGTGAGTTATTAGAAGAAACTGGCCTTATTGCAGAAGAATGGACCGAATTGTTTCGGATGCACTTGTCTAACTCGGTCAGCGACGAATTGTCCATCATTTATTTAGCACGCCAACTCACACAAGGAACTGCTCAGCCAGAAGAAACCGAGCAACTACAGGTGAAGAAAATTCCATTTGCCAACATGGTGAAAATGGTAGACGAGGGCCAAATTACCGATTCAATGACGGTTGCTGCTGTTTATAAAGTTCAACTCTTATTGCTGCAGGGAAAATTGAATTAATACATTTGCAGATGGCATTGAAAAAAACTTCCTTGATAATTGGCCGTCAGCCCCTAGTAGAAGCTTTGCAATCGGGCAAAGCCATCGACAAAATTTTATTGCAGAAAAATGCAAGTGGAGAAGTGGTACACCAAATTCGTACCTTATCTCGAGAGCATAATATTCCTATCCAATTGGTTCCTGTAGAAAAATTGAATGGGTTAAGTAAAGCCAATCACCAGGGTGTGATTGCAATAGTTGCATTGGTGCAATACTTAGACTTGCAACAAGTTATTGACCATGTTGTATCAGAGGGTACCGTTCCTATGTTTTTGATGTTAGATGGTGTTACAGATGTAAGAAATATTGGGGCTATTGCTAGAACAGCGGTATGCTGTGGAGCACAGGCCATTATCATCCCCGATAAAGGAGTTGGTGCTTTGAATGAGGAAGCAATGAAAAGTAGTGCAGGTGCTTTAGAGAAAATACATATTTGCAGAGTGAGTAGTTTATTGAAAGCTGTTGACGATTTACATTTAAACGGTATTGCTGTTTATACCAGTGAAATGAGAGCTGAAAAGAATGTATACGATTTAGATTTTACCATTCCCTGTTGTGTAATCATGGGAGATGAGGGGAGGGGCGTACAACCTTATTTGGCAAAAGCTGCAGACGCATTTTTTAAAATACCTATGGCTGCAAAATTTGATTCACTCAATGTATCTGTTGCAACCGGTATGATATTATACGAAGGAATGAAACAGAGAATGGGTGTTAAATCTGTATCTAATTAATGAACATGCAATTGAGTAATTCAGGTAAAATGATATTGGTAGAATGCCCCAGAGACGCCATGCAGGGATGGAAAAATTTTATTCCAACCGAAAAAAAAATTGAGTACCTCAATGCCTTGTTAAAAGTAGGTTTTGATGTCCTCGATTGCGGAAGTTTTGTTTCTGCAAAAGCAATCCCACAAATGGCTGATACCGCTGAAGTAATTAAGTCTTTGGACCTGAATAATAGTTCAACTAAATTATTGGTCATTGTGGCCAATCAGAGAGGGGCGGAAGAAGCGGTTACATTTGATCAAATCAGTTATTTAGGCTTCCCATTCTCCATTTCTCCTAGCTTTCAATTAAGAAATGCCAATAGCAGTTTAGAAGAAAGTTTGGAAAGGGTTAAAGCCATACAAGCTTTATGTACTGTTCATCAAAAAGAATTGGTCATCTATTTAAGTATGGGTTTTGGAAATCCATATGGCGATTTGTACAACCAAGATATACTCCTAAAGTGGGCTGGTGAAATGGCCAACTTAGGTATCCAAACAATTTCTTTAGCAGATACGGTAGGACTGGCTAGCCCAAATCAAATTAAGGAAGCCTTGGATATATTAATTCCTCAATATCCGGGAATTCAATTTGGAGTGCATTTGCATGCAAGTGCTTCAAATTGGGAGCCCAAACTAGCTGCTGCAATCTATGCTGGGTGTAATAGGATAGATGGGGCTTTAAAGGGCATTGGTGGCTGTCCTATGGCTCAAGACGATCTAGTAGGCAATATGGACACCGAGAAAGTGATACAATACTTAGTGGAACACCAATTATCGAATCAAATTGATCCAGTTCAATTAGCAGCATGTAGTAATATGGTTTCGACCGTTTTTCAATAGATCAAGTATGAAATTTCATTACGAATTTCCGATTAAAAAAATTGCAATCCCACTTACCCATTACCATAAAATGGTGATGATGGGTTCCTGCTTTACAGAAAATATTGGTCAGTTATTAAAGAGCCATTGCTTTACTGTGTTAGAAAATCCGAATGGAATTTTATTCAATCCTATTAGTGTTGTAGAAGCAATAGACAGTTATATTCATCAAAAACGAATTGATGAAACAGACTTGTTTTTATTAAATGAAACCTGGCATAGTTGGAAACACCATAGTCGTTTTTCTGGCACTACTCCAACTGATGCAGTAACTAAAATAAATGATTCTATTACTGCTGCTTCCCAGTTTTTAAAAACAGCGGATCATATCATGATTACCTTAGGATCTGCATGGGTATATCGTTTAACTGCGGCAGCGGATGGTTTGGAAGGATCGGTAGCGGCGAATAATCATAAAGCTCCAGCAGCATGGTTTACAAGAGAGTTACTGAGTGCAGAAAAAACAAAACAAGTATTGCAGCAAATGGTCAATCAGCTGCTTCAATTTAATCCACATATTCAAGTCATTTTTACCATCAGTCCGGTAAGACATTTGAGAGAAGGCGTTATCGACAATAATAGGAGTAAAGCTGTTTTAATTCAGGCAGTACACGATTTGGTCAATCTAAATGAAGCGACTTATTATTTCCCTGCGTATGAACTGGTTATTGATGATTTACGCGATTACCGTTTTTATGCAGAAGACTTAGTGCACCCAAATTATCAAGCAACCCAATATGTTTGGGAAAAATTTGTGGACGCCTGCATACACAGTGATGCCAGCAAATTATTTAAGTTGATTAAGGAAATCAAGTTGGCTTATCAACATAAGCCATTCAATCCGGAGACAGCACAACACCAGCAGTTCTTAAAAAAGTATGCCAAAGAAACAACTCTTTTAATGGAGCAGTTCCCGACCATATCTTTAAAAGAAGAATTGAATTACTTTAATACTGGTATTAGAAATCAGCAACTGGTGGATTAGCAAGGGCTTCTTGTAAAGGAATCAGCCTACATAAACTTGCCAATTCTTTTCTTTTAAGATAGGTTTCAATATCACTTTTGTGTAAGAGTCCTGTAATAATTAAAATGGTTTTATTGCTATTGGCATTTAGATCTTTCAATATTTTTTTATTGATGGCTTCACTTCTTTCATCCCAGAAATCAACTTGTGCATTATACCAATTGCTGAATGGTTGCAATGCAGGATAATTCATGGTTATTCTTCTAATGGCATGTTTTTCTTGATAAATAATTGTTTGGATGGTATCGGTTAATCCAGCACTATTCATTCTAATTAATGAACTGTCTAATAAACCCAAAAAAGCATTATTAATATCGGTATAACGGTTGAAATCATTGGCATCTCCCGCGTTTAAAAGACCTTCATTTGAAACACGCAGCAAAGTTTCTTGGTGCGATTTCTCCATCAATTGCGTATAAGAAATATAGCTCTTTCTGTTAGGGATATAAATATCAAATGGGGCTAAGCAAACTGAATCTTTTATTTCTTTGAATTTTCTTGCAGCCCTGTATTCAATGGGATTATTCCAAATGCCTAAAAATTCGGCTGTTTTTGCGCCCCAAACTTTATTGATGGTGCAATTCTTTATTGAAGTAGAATCAAATTCTAAAAGAATAATGTCTGGATTGATGCGCTTAATAATTTGAAGCATACTCCGAACAGTTACCAATTTGTTTCCATTGTGCTTGGTCCCTAAAATGATGACTCTATTGGGAGAAGGCTCTGCATTTGCTGAATGAGCTACAATCAGCAGTGCAATCATTGCCCAAGATTTGACCCATTTAAAATAAGGTTTGTACGCCATGGGCAATTTTAAATTCATGTTGTAATAACCATTTTTTTCGCCACATACCACCCGAATAACCTGTTAGGGAACGATCACTTCCAATTACTCTATGACAGGGTACAATAATCGCAATTTTATTTTTACCATTCGTGGTAGCAGCAGCTCTAATTACTTTTGGGTCTCCTAATCTTTTGGCCAAGTCTAAATAACTAATGGTTCTTCCATATTCAATATCCATGAGTTTATTCCAAACCCGAACCTGAAAATCGGTTCCATCTTGGTGAACCGGTAAATCAAATTGTTTGCGCTTCCCATGAAAATATTCTATAAGTTGTTCGGTACACTGGTGCATGATTTCTGTAATGCCCGGTTCTCCATGCGTAAATTGATCTTTGTTGTCTACAAAGCTTAATTCACCAATGTATTGGTTGGTTCCACCAATTTGTAATAGTCCTATAGGACTTTCGTAATAAGTATAATGCAGTTCGCCCATTTAACCGTTCCTTGTATCGTCAATAAATATACAGAACTATATGGTTTATTATCCAATTTTAAATCCATTGCCCGTGGCTTTGTTGGGCTCTAATAAGATTACTTGATTATTTTCGTCGTATACGCCCAAGACCAAGCATTCACTAAAAAAATGGGCAATTTTTTTGGGAGGAAAATTCACAACAGCAATAATCTGTTTTCCAATAAGTTCTTCGATGGTGTAATGTGCTGTTATTTGTGCAGAGGATTGCTTAATACCCAATTCGCCAAAGTTGATGAGTAATTGATAAGCAGGTTTTATTGCTTCTGGGAATGACTTGGCTTCAACGATGGTGCCCGTTCTAATGTCTATTTTTTCAAAATCTTTCCAGCTTATCATTAGATCAATTCATCAATTAGTGCAACCAATTGCATTAACTCTTGTTGCTTATACTCATTCTGTTCTTTGCAAAAACATTTAGCTACTTCACTAATTAATTGCCTTATTATTTGTGGATGCGTTTTAGGCGTAAAATAGGATGCGTTGAAGCTTGCTCCAATTCTTGTTAAATAGGTTTCAATATCATTGTGAGAATAAGCCTGGCCATTAGTGGCGTCTACAAAGAAATGAATATGGTCTCTGTATTGAGATTGATCTCCATCCAATTCAAAATCTGAATTAAAGAATGCAATGATGGATTGCTTGGGTATATTGATGATTCTTGCATTTACGTCTAACTTCTCGCAAATGATTTGATAAATAATGCTATTCGCAATTGCATTTCCCTTTTTTGATTCTAATACTTTGTGTAAAAAAAACTCGTCGGGATTTTCATATTTTAATTCAATCCCTTTTAAGTGATAGTAATTATAAATAATACTGCTTAATACATTGGCCTGTTCAAGTGGAGTGAGAAAACTATTCAATTCTAACCACACATTTCTTCTGATTTTTTCAATGTCTTGTAAAACAGGGGTGGTTTGTAAATCTGGGTATTGAAATTTCGCAACCAATAATGCACCAAATAATAAGTCAGGACAGGGGCTATTTACCCATTCAGTAAAATCATTTTGAAGGTCGGTAAAATGTAAGCGATGAATAATCATCTCAATTCTTTCCTGAATTTCTTCGTTGGGCGTTGTTTCCCACAAATGTTCTAGGTTGGGAATAACCGGTTTTCCATAGCCTACCAGTTTTTCTGTAACAGTTGTATAAACAACTTCATCTGGATCATCTATGAGGGTAAACAAGGCATTTAATTCTTTGGTCTCCTGCATATTGAGCTTTAATTCGTATCAAACTAAATTAATTTTTACTGAATAGTCAAACATAAGTTATTCCCCTCTTGTGGATATATGTTTGATTTTACACATAATAATTTGAACAGATAGTCGTTCAATTGTCATTTCTGTCTTAAATTAGTAATAATCACCATAACTGATTGTTAAGGTTTACCTTTGCCACTATTAATTTTTTTGAATGAGTACATTTACTATCCCTAAATTTCCTGCTGTAAAGCAATCCCTTCACTTAGAGTTGAAAAAAAGAGTACAAGCTTATTTTGACGAAAGAGGTATTGATGCAACTGGAACCCCTAAATTATTTACAAAAGCAATTGTGATGGTTATCGCTTTTGTTATTGTGTACACCCACTTAGTATTTTTTACACCAGCTTGGTACTTTGCCGTTGCTGAGTGTATTTTATTGGGTGGATTGGTTGCTGGAATCGGTTTTAATGTTATGCACGATGGTAGTCATGGAAGTTTCAGTACCAACCGTTGGGTGAATAAAATTGCTGCATCTTCTATTAGTTTATTGGGAGCGAATCATTTTATGTGGAATATGAAACACAATATGATTCACCACAGTTTTACCAATATTGATGGAGTGGATGATGATATTGAAGTGGGCATTTTAATGCGCATGGCGCCAACACAAAAAAGAATTGGAGCACATAAATTTCAGCATTTGTATTTCTGGATATTGTATATGTTATTGTATGTGTTCTGGATTTTCTTTACAGACTATAAAAAATATTTCACACAAAAAATTGGTAATGTTCCTTTGAAGAAAATGAGCTTATCCGATCATATTGAATTCTGGGCTGTTAAAGTTTACCACGCCGCAGTATTTATTGTAATTCCTGTTGCAATGGTTGGTTGGGTTAATTGGGTTATTGGCTTTGTGGTCATGACTTTCTTTGCAGGTTTTGTGTTAAGTATTGTATTCCAATTGGCACATACAGTAGAGCATACAGAGTTTCCTGTTGCAGACATTGAAACCCATAAATTACCGGATGAGTTTGCTGCACACCAAATTAAAACCACTGCTAATTTTGCAACTAAAAACAAATTGATTAGTTGGTTAGTAGGAGGATTGAATTTTCAAATTGAGCACCATTTATTCCCTAAAATTTCACACGTTCATTAT